>Ga0209755_10003144_pt1 | contig 21138 bp, 15 predicted proteins | sample TergutCo191P1_FD_187301 | JGI IMG/M metagenome (GOLD analysis project Ga0209755, IMG submission 187301) | Cornitermes sp. P1 segment gut microbial communities from Petit-Saut dam, French Guiana - Co191P1 (SPAdes) (version 2) | ecosystem: Host-associated > Arthropoda: Insects > Digestive system...
ATTCGACTTCAAAAGTTATAACGTTGTTACTGGTTTTGCTGTGGCTCGAAGGTATAACAGACGAAGACGAAAATTTCATCACCGCGGATAATGTAATGAAACTGTGTTCGCCTCCCCAGTTTATATTGCTGCTCCAGTTTGCGCCTTCCACTGTTAAGGTAAATGATGTGGGGCTTTTTTTATCAAGGCTGAAAATAATATCTGTGCTGCCGCTTCCGTAACTTTCTATCATGCGGTCAAGTTCATCAACGCTTGCCGGCGTTCCGCTGCCGACACTGCCGTTATTACCGCTTCTGCTGCAGGCGGTCATTGTGAAGGCGATGACAAGCGTTATGGCGATTAAACCGAATTGCCTGGCTGTCATTTTCATTTTTTGCTCCTTGCTTTAATTGCTTATAAGGGTTTTAACGCCTTGTGTATGTTCCGGTACCAGCGGCTGTGCTTGTTATAGTTAGGGTAAGTCCATCCGCACTCATGGTAAATGTGGCATTTGCCCAATTTATGCCTGTTGCAACATTAGGAGTTCTGTCATTGGCATAAACAACTAAATGCTCTCCTGACCATGTTAAATTACCTGTGCTTCTTAAATTACGCCAAAACTGGTCGCCGACTTTAATGTAGCCTTTGTTAAACGCATCTAATTGACGACCGCTAAGGGTTCCCATATTACTAAATACACCTGCGTTTCCGCTGACTCTTATTTGTGTTGTGCCAATTACCCAAATACCTTCAATTGATGTGTTGACTACTGGCGGTGCTACTGGAGCATCGCCTGTCCTTGTCCATGTATTACTTCCTGCGGTTCTTGTGTAGGTTCCGACACCTCCTGCCATGTACTTGGCGCGTAAATCACCGTCGAACCCAGCCGGAGAACTAGAAATAGTTATACCAGCTTTTAGGAAAGTAACTCTAGTAAGGTTTGGTGAATTAAGGAACGTACCCATACCGATATCATTTATGCTTGCGGGGATAACAACGCTGGTAATATTTGGGTTGCCACGAAAATTACTCATGACACTGGCAGAAATACTCTGCACGGGTAAACCGTCATATGTATCGGGTATGACCACATCACCGCCTGTCTGCCTGTTTATTAAATTGACAATAACATAAGTATTACTCTTGGTAAATGTTAGTTTATCCAGTGTCGGCGTTTGTGCGAAGACTGCGCTTGTCCCGATGATTGCGAGTAGAATTAAACTCATCAATACTTTCTTTTTCATAAAAACTCCTTAAATTTTGCATTTTCGTATCCTACGGATACGCGCCTGCACGGCAATTTATATACAGTCCATGCGCGGGAAACTCCGTTGCATAATACGAACGGTATTTCACGGGGAAATCAGAGTATAATGGGGTTGTCGGTTGTCGGTTAAGGGGAAATTGCGCTCTTGCGAGCGGGTGCTTTTTTGGGCGGTATCATTGCTCACAATGACAATATATCATCTTACTTTGTGATTTTCAAGGTTTTTGGACTTTTTTAGGTTGTTGATTGGTTTTTTGGATTTGGGTATGCTGTGGCAATTTTTTGGTAAAAGGGTATAGGCAATAATTAGTGTCTGTCCGCAAAGTAACCGACTTTGTGGACAGACACTAATTACACATACACATGGACGAAGCAGTAGTGCTATAGGCTCACCTGTTCGCGCGCCTATATGGAACTTGCGTCAATACATGGCTGATACAACAGGCAGTTTATGTGCTGTCAGGCGTCTTATTCAGCCTTGGACTAGGTTCATCATTCAGTCTATAGTAAGCTGTCACTATAGCCTAAAGTGATATTCAACTATAGTCTATAGTGATAGTTCACTTTAGACTATAGTGAACATTAACTACAGTCTATAGTGACATATTACTATAGACTATAGTGCAGCTTCACTATGGACTATAGTGATATATAGGTCAAGGCAGGAACTTTGTATCAGAATAACAAGGAACAGCGAAGGAAAATACCCTAAAACTGAATTGTCATGAGAGTATATTCCTAAACCAGGCAAGTTTTGGAAAATGTTCAATTTAATCATTCTTTTAGGCAGCTTTCACAGTTCTTAACCGGCGGCTTTTGCATGAGATTAATCCTTCCTTAAAAGGCGCAGGCTTAAAGCGTAATCGGCGGCCTCGGTGCGGATCGCCTATGCAGCCATGAACGCTAAGAAGACAGTACTTGCCCTGTCAATCTATAAAAAGCATATAAAGATTATAATATTTGAATAACATCAGCGTTCATGCGTCTTTAATGCCGCAGCCGCCAGCCGTTGATTGACAAGCGAAGTGAGGGTCGTGACCGAGTTTACTCGGGCATGACCGAACGAGCGCAGTCACCGAAGGGTATGATACCCTTCATTACGCTTTAAGCCTGCGCCATTCAAGGAAGGGTTTATGTAAGGTCACGCTTGCGCACATGCAGATATCCTAACTGCTGCCGGAACCCATATTGCCGTAATCAGGTTCAATTCCGCGGGCGCGCAGAACGTCGACATAGTTCTTAAGCTGCCTGTTGCTTTCGCTGCTGTCCAGGGAAAAACCTGCCTGGAACATAGTTTCGCTGCTTTTTGTCCAGCTTAGCTTCATTTTCAGGCTGAACGGTTCAATTTTGTCTTTCTTGTCTGGTATAATCTCTATTTTATATACTTCGTCAGGCTTTATGTTTACGTATGTGACGCTTTTCATGCTGCAGCCTGAAGCGCTGACATTTCCAAGCTGGCCTTCGCCTTCATAACCTGCAATGGCTATACCCGCTCCCAAATCATACTGCGGTGTACCTAGTCTGGGAGACTTTCGTTCCTGGTATTCGGCAAGCCGATCTGTCAATGCCTGATTCTTTTTTCTGAATAACATGTTTCTGCCTATATATTCCTGTCCGGCCGGATAATAATTTTACCGTCCACAATCTTTTTGGCCATTGAAAATGAAGCCGCTATCTGCCTGCTTGCGTTCTGGGCTGAGCTGACGCTTGCGCTTACTTCCTGCGACGCGGATGTTAAATCCATGATAGTACCAGCTATGAAAGAGCTGTCTTGTTTGATTTTCGCCGAATCGCTGTTAACTTCATCTGCCATGCTCCGGATTTTTTTAAGAGCTTCCATGATTTGCCCCGAGTTTGATGTCTGTGTATTAATGTTGCCTCTAATGCTCTCGAAGGAAGAGCTCATCTCGTTTAATTTCACAAAGATATCGTTCATGCTCTGTGCATTGGCACCGGATACCTTTTCAATCTCGCCTATCGCCTTGGTCATGTTTTTTATCTCATCGGAAATTGAATTCGATTCATTATTGGACGATTCTGCAAGCTTGCGGATTTCCGAAGCTACTACAGCGAAGCCTTTTCCGGCTTCCCCCGCGTGGGCCGCTTCAATCGCCGCGTTCATGGCCAGGATGTTAGTCTTTGCGGCGATACCTGCAATTGTTTTATTCGCAATTTCCAGCGCGGCGGAGCGTTCCGTTAAACCGACTATTTCCTTTGTAAGCTGCTCAAGGGTTTTCCTGCTGTTTTTGGACGACTTTCCCAGGATTATGGTTATATCGTTTGCTTTCTGCACCGTATCCCTGATATTGTGTATCCCTTTAACCATCTGCTCTATCAGTCCTGATGAAGAGTTTATGCTCTCTGACTGCGATTCTACAGCTTCATTGAGAGTGCCAATATTACCGATAATACCGTCTACGGATTTTGAGGTCTTTTGTACAGATATGTTTTCTCCTTCACTTTTGCTGGCAAGAGTTTCTATTCCTTCAATAATGGTTTTCAGCTCCTCGCTTGATTGGTTTATTATTTTATTAAGGTTAAGGCTGATATTTAGCTGTTTTCCAAGCTGCTCGTCGTTTATTTCCCCCATTGTCTGGCGAAGGGTATTGCGGATTGAATAAAGGGCTGTCTGCATAATGCCGATTTCATCCTTGCGTATTTCTGATGTTTTAATGTCAAAGCGCATCTGCGCCAGCGTGTTAGCTGCGACAGCGACTTCGTTGATTGGTCTGGTGATGGAAGACGCGGCATTCAGCGAAATAACGGCAGCGGCTGCCAGAACTATTGCAAGCGATATAATAAAAACATAAATTGCCCGGTTCTCAAGGCCAAGTACATAGCTTACATCAAGGTCAAGGCCCAATATACCGGTTATCTTGCCTGAATCGTCCAGTATCGGAAGAAAGCCGGATACGAAAGTGCCCCATTCATCTGTGTAAGGCTCTTTGGTAATGGTAAAAACTTCGTTATTCCATGCAGCAGTTATTTCAGCAGGGGGATCTTCATACCCCTTTAAAATATATTCATCAGTTTTGCCCAGATTAATCAGGGGAATATCATCAGTATCAAGAATAAAACGGATATTACCTCTCTCAAGGCGCAGATAATATATATAGACAAAACCGTAGGAATCGCGGATTTTATCTATCTGCATTACAAGGTCAGAGTACGACTGTGCGCCGTCTTTTCCGTCCGCAATTAGTTTGTCCGTGTTTTTAAGTTCCGGAAAAAGCCGCTCTATGGAAAGGGCGGTGTTTTCAATGACTTCGGTATAACTTTTTTTGATATACGAAGAAAACTGGAAAAAAAGCATCAGTCCGATTCCGAGAGCTGCAGCGAGGCACAATCCTGTAAAAAGCAGGAAAAATGTAGTTCTTAGGCTTTTCATTTTATACAATTAAAACATAATTTTTTTTTGTTAACAAGATGAGTCATCCATACACACTTTAGTTAAATTCTCCGTTAATAACAAACGGGCAGGGTATCCTATTGCTTATGCCGCGGTACACGACTTATTATACCTTTACATGAATGGAAAAAAGGGGGTGCAAAATCGCTAATAAACCGGAAGAAAATAAAACGCTGCCGCTGGAAACTATGCTGGATGTTTCCGACAATGAATTGGCCGCTCTTCTTGAAACAGATATCCATGACAGTATTCTCTTTGAATCGGCGGACCGCGTCCGCAGGAGAATATACGGAACTGATGTATATATCCGCGGGCTGATAGAATTTACCAATTACTGTAAAAACAACTGCTATTACTGCGGTATCAGGTGCGGGAATACCGTTCTGCCGCGCTACAGGTTAAGCCCGCAGGAGATAATGACCTGCTGCGTTACCGGGTATAATCTTGGGTTTCGTACATTTGTTCTTCAGGGCGGAGAGGATGATTACTACAGTGATGAAATAATGTGCAGGATTATTTCTGAAATAAAAACAGCATATCCTGACTGCGCTGTCACGCTTTCAATCGGGGAGAGGGCATATAAAAGCTATAAAGCGTTCTTTGAAGCGGGAGCGGATCGGTATCTGCTCAGGCATGAAACAGCCGATGATGAGCATTACAGACTGCTGCACCCTGAAAGCATGAGTTTACAAAACAGAAAAGAATGTTTGCGGAATCTTAAAGACATAGGGTTCCAGGCAGGCTCCGGCTTTATGGTAGGCTCTCCGTTTCAGAAAACCGAACATCTTGTAAAAGACATCAGGTTCCTGCAGGAACTGGAACCGGAGATGATCGGCATAGGCCCTTTTATAACGCACAGCGATACGCCGTTCAGGGATTATAAAAACGGCAGTCTTGAGCTGACGCTGCGTCTTATAGCCGTACTTAGGTTAATGTTTCCATACGCGCTGATTCCTGCTACTACCGCGCTTGGCAGCATAGATCCAAACGGCCGTGAACTTGGCCTGAAAGCCGGAGCTAATGTTGTTATGCCGAATTTGTCTCCTGTTTCAGTGAGAAAACAATACTCGCTTTATGATAATAAAATCTGTACCGGTGAGGAGGCTGCCGAATGTAAAGTATGCCTCCAAAAGCGTGTAGAGCTTTCCGGGTATCAGATTGTTGTATCGCGGGGTGATGTAAGAAAATGAAACGGTGTCTATTAACAGGTCTGTCTCAAAGGCAGTTGCCGGAATTGCTCATAAAAACGGTATTCCGCTTATTGTAGATAATACATTTGCCAGTCCTTGCCTTAACAGCCGCTTCCGGCAGTGTCTTTTTATTATTCTGTTATTTGTGGTATTGTATGCTTAGGAGCATACAAAATGCAGATTGACGGCAAATTAATATCCTACCTTGAGGATTTATCCTGCCTTACATTGTCGGACGATGAAAAAAGCCGTCTTGCCGCGGATCTCCGGAAAATCCTTGATTACATGGCGTGTCTTGAGAAACTCGATACCGGCAGTGTGATTGAGCGCACTCATCCGTTCGATAATGTGAATGCCTTCAGGGATGATGAGGTACACCCTTCATTTGACAGAGAACTTATATTAAGAAATGCTCCTACAAAGAATGGCGAAATGATTATTGCGCCTGGAGTAATTTCATGACAGCGCTGGAATTGGCAGAGGCAATAAAGTCAAAAAAAATCAGCGTACAGGATGCTGTTTCAAAATATTTAAGCGCAATAGAAGTAAACGATGAAAAAATAAATGCATTTACAACGCTGCCAAAAGATAAAATTCATTTACGAGCCAAAGAAGTTCAATCAAAAATTAATGCAGGCTCTGATATTTCTTCTCTTGCCGGTGTTCCCATTGCTGTAAAAGACAATATATCAACAGAAGGAACCGAAACTGCCTGCGCATCAAAAATGCTGAGCGGCTATATCCCGGTTTATAACGCCGCAGTTATTGAAAAACTTGAACAGGCCGGAATGATTGTTATCGGCAAGACAAACATGGACGAGTTTGCGATGGGAGGCTCAAGCGAAACAGGCGCATTCGGTGCGGTATGTAACCCATGGGATTTATCGAGAGTCGCAGGCGGCTCCTCAGGCGGCAGCGCGGCTGCTGTTGCATCCGGGGAAGCGCCTATTGCGCTTGGTTCTGATACAGGCGGAAGTATCAGACAGCCATGTTCTTTCTGCGGTGTTTCAGGCATCAAGCCGACTTACGGCGCGGTGTCACGGTATGGTCTTATCGCGTACGCTTCATCACTTGATCAAATTGGTACGATTGGGTACGACATCAAAGACTGCGCTGCTTTGCTGGAAATAATTTCCGGAACAGATGAGCGGGACAGCACCTCCATTCTAAAAGAACCCTTTGCCTTTAATTTAAAAAAGGAATGCGCTAACTTAAACGGTATTAAGATTGGTTTACCTAAAAATTACTTTGAAAGCGGGATTGATAATGATGTAAGAACAGCTGTGCTTTCAGCGGCAAAGGATCTGGAATCTTTGGGAGCAAGTATCGAAGAATTTGATATGCCGTTTATGGATTACATGATCCCCGCATATTACATTATTGCGTGTGCCGAGGCATCATCCAACCTGTCCCGTTATGATGGTCTTAAGTACGGGTTTAGAAACAAAGACGCGAAAATATTATCGGATGTTTACAGAATGTCGCGAAGCGATGGTTTCGGCCTGGAAGTAAAACGAAGAATTATGCTTGGATCATTTGTACTTTCTTCAGGCTATTATGATGCTTACTATAAAAAAGCACTGCAGACCCGCGCGTTAATAAAGGACGCTTATAATAAACTGTTTGAAAAATTTAATATAATACTTTCTCCTGTCGCGCCGACTGCCGCATACAAACGCGGTGAAAACGTTGATGATCCGATTAAAATGTATATGGGAGACATTTACACAGTATCGATAAATCTGGCTGGTCTTCCCGCTGTTTCGCTTCCCTGCGGTTTAGATCCGCAGAGATTGCCAATAGGTTTCCAGCTGATCGGCAGCGCATTTAGTGAAAAAAAACTTATTGACACGGCTCGTGTTTATCAACAGCATACAACCCACCACTTAACAAGACCCGGGGGATTCGATGCGTAAAGCCACTATAATATTAAATGCTCCCTGCTACCGAGGTGTTTCATGAAATGGGAAACTGTCATCGGGCTTGAGGTTCACGCAGAGTTATCTACCAGGTCAAAAATCTTCTGTTCTTGCACCACCTCTTACGGAGGAGAACCAAACACTCATGTTTGCCCTGTCTGTGCCGGTATGCCGGGAACGCTTCCTGTTCTTAACAGCAAGGTTGTGGAGTATGCTCTGCGCCTTGGGCTCGCGCTTAATTGTTTGATAACACAGCAATGCAAATTTGATCGAAAAAATTATTTTTATCCAGATTTGCCAAAAGCGTATCAGGTATCGCAGTTATACATGCCGATTTGCCGCGATGGCTATTTGGAAATTGAAACTGAGAATAACAAAAAGAAAATTGGAATTCGTGAAATTCATATGGAAGAAGATGCGGGTAAACTCAATCATGGTTCAAAAGGTTCTTTTATGGACTTTAATCGCTGCGGTGTTCCTCTTTTGGAAATTGTTTCTCATCCAGATTTATCAAGTGCAGGGGAAGTAATCGTATATTTGGAAAAACTGCGCGAAACACTTTTATTCCTTGATATTTGCGATTGTAAAATGCAGGAAGGCTCTATACGCGCCGACATTAATCTGTCTGTACGCCGTTCCGGTGAAAAACCTGGTATCCGTACTGAAACAAAAAATATGAACTCATTTAAAGCGATTGCGCGCGCGGTTGAATACGAGACTGAAAGACAGATCGAAATACTCGAAGACGGCGGGACTATTATTCAGGAGACAAGGCGCTGGGATGACGAAAAGAGTACTTCGTCAGGTATGCGCTCAAAAGAAAATGCGCAGGATTACCGGTATTTCCCTGAACCTGATCTTTTACCGATTAATATTGATGATGGCTGGATTTCCCGTGTTAAAAACAATCTCCCTGAACTTGCATACCAAAAACGCGGACGATATATGCGTGATTATAAAATTTCTGCAGACGAGGCGTATGTTCTTACCTGTCATAAAAATATTTCCAGTTTGTTTGAAACTCTGGCGCAGAAAAGCGGACAGCCGGTTGAGTCAGCCCATTTAATCAGCTGTGAGATTATGAGGCATATGAACAATGTAAATATGCTTCCTGAAGATTTATCCATTGAAGCTGATAAACTGGTGACGCTTATCAGTTTTGTCACAAGCGGAAAAATCAACCGTGCCTCATTCAAGGAAACAGTCGAAGCAGTCTTTAAAAACAATGCCGATCCCGAAAGCTACATCGCAGAAAAAGGTTTGATAATGATCAGCGATGATAATGCTATTATAAAAGCAGCGGAGAAGGTTATGGCCGCGAATGAAGACTCTGTTACAGAGTACCGCTCAGGCAAAGAAAAGATTTTTGGTTTTTTAATGGGTATGGTGATGAAAGAGCTGGGCAAGAGCGGCAACCCTGAACTTGTTAAGAGAATCTTGCAGGATAAATTAAACGGATTATAAATGGAGTTTGAAAAATCATGAATCAATACAGGACGCATACATGCGGAGCTCTTTGTGAAGAACATATCGGGCTGACAGTTGTCCTTTCCGGCTGGGTAGATACAATCCGTGATCACGGAGGAGTTACATTTCTTGATCTTCGCGATCAGTATGGTATTACACAGATTGTTTTGCATCAGGAATTTAAAGTAAGCAGGGAAAGTGTTATTACAATAACCGGTATTGTTAAAAAGCGGGATGCGGATACTGTTAATGCAAAGCTTGATACCGGAATAATAGAAGTACATACAGAAGAAATAACTGTACAGAGCAAAGCGGTACACTCTCTTCCTTTTGAAATCTCAGAATCCAAAAAGACGCGTGAGGAAGTCCGCCTCTGTCATCGTTTTTTGGATCTTCGCAATCCTTTAGTTCATAAAAATATCATGCTGCGCGCAAAGATAGTCAGTTTCCTTCGCGCTAAAATGGAAGCGCTTGGTTTTACAGAGATTCAAACGCCGATTTTAACTTCGTCCTCTCCTGAAGGCGCGCGGGATTATCTTGTACCAAGCAGAAAACACCACGGTAAATTTTATGCACTTCCGCAGGCGCCGCAGATTTTCAAACAACTGCTGATGGTTTCCGGTTTTGACCGCTATTTTCAAATCGCACCGTGTTTCCGTGATGAGGATGCACGTGCCGATCGTTCTCCCGGAGAGTTTTATCAGCTTGATTTTGAAATGTCATTTGCCCGGCAGGAAGATGTTTTTGCCGTAGCGGAAAATGTTCTGTATGGTGTTTTCAAGTCTTTCTCCGAAAAAACGGTAAGTCCTGCTCCTTTTCGCAGGATATCTTACGCGCAGTCGATGTTAAGATACGGAACTGATAAGCCAGACCTTAGGAATCCGCTCATTATTGAAGATATGACTCCATTTTTCGCTGATGTTGATTTTGCGCCGTTTAAAGAAATCCCTGTCCGGGGCATTGCTGCACAGGGAGCTGCAAAGCAGTCAAAATCGTTCTTTGAAAGAATGTTGGCATTTGCTTTGGAAATTGGCATGAAGGGACTTGGTTATATCTCTGTAATGGAGGATGGAAGTCTAAAAGGCCCAATTGTAAAATTTTTAAACGAGAAAAAACAAACTGCGCTCAGAAAGGATTTGTCATTGAAAGAAAACGATGTCTTGTTCTTTATCGCAGATGATCCAAAGACAGTGGACGGTCTTGCAGGAAAGATAAGAACAGAATTGGGCAGTCAGTTAAAGCTATGCAAAGACAGTTTTGAGATGTGCTTTATTGTGGACTTTCCAATGTACGGAGAGAGTGAAGAAACGGGAAAGATTGAATTTACCCATAATCCATTTTCCATGCCGCAGGGCGGACTGGAGGCGCTGGAAACAAAAGACCCGCTTGATATATTAGCATGGCAATACGATATCGTTTGTAACGGCGTTGAACTTTCATCAGGCGCTGTACGCAATCATCTGCCGGAAGTAATGACAAAAGCATTCGAAATTGCCGGCTATACCCAGTCCGATATAGAAAAAAAATTCCCCGCACTTTGGAATGCTTTTCATTACGGCGCCCCTCCTCACGCCGGTATGGCTCCGGGCCTGGATAGGATTGTTATGCTGCTTACAGGGGAGGAAAATATTCGGGAGGTAATTGCATTTCCCATGAATTCCAGTGCGCAGGATCTTCTTATGAACGCACCTTGTGAAGCAACAGAGCAGCAGCTTAGAGAAGTACATATAAAAGTGAGACAGAAGAATTAATTTAAAACAGAGCTTTTTCCGATACTGACCGAATTTTGGAGAAAGTTCAGGGGCTTTTCCAAAATCAACTTGATTTTGGAAACAGCTCAATAGTCTAAAAACTATATCTAAGGAAGGTTCTATGTTTAAAGAAGAGATCATTGCGGTGTCCAACAGCGCAAGAGATAAATATAATTTTCTAAGTACAAATCCGGCAGGGTATATTTTTGCTTCAATTCTTGCCGGTATTTACGTAGGATTTGGCGTACTTCTTGCTTTTACTGTAGGCAGCTTGTTGTCAGGAAATCCTATTACCAGAATTTTGATGGGATGCACCTTCGGCATCGCTCTCAGTTTAGTGGTAATGGCAGGAGCAGAGTTATTCACAGGTAATATTTTTGTAATGTCAGCAGGCTTGGGAAGAAAAACTGTTTCATTCAGCATGTGCCTTAAAATATTTGGGATGGGTTATTTCGGCAATTTTCTGGGATCGGTTCTTCTTGCGGCTATCTTTGTAGGGTGCGGTCTTGCAGCCGGAGATACAGGAGAATTTATTTCCAGCATAGCGGCAGCAAAGATGTCGCTTCCGCCGCTTGCGCTGATTTGCCGCGCCGTACTATGCAATATGCTTGTTTGTATTGCTATCTGGTGCGCCTTTCGCTGTAAATCAGAAACGGCAAAGCTAATAGTTATCTTTTGGTGCCTGCTTGCATTCATCACATCAGGTTATGAACATAGTATCGCAAACATGACATTATTAACGATAAGTTTGCTTTCACCAGTAGTTAATACCGCAGTTTCATTAAGCGGATGGATATATAATATTGCCTTGTCAACAGTTGGCAACATTATTGGCGGTGTATTTCTTGTTTTATCATATTTATTAATTGCAAGAAAAGTTAATCCTTAAATACAGCAATTGGAGGAATTAATGAAAGAAAAATCGGGTAATTATCAGTCTGATATTCACAACTCCGGTTATGAAAGCGAGTACCTTGAATCAATGCTGGAATCGTCAGATTTAATTAACATTGCGGGGCGGGAAACAGAATCACTGAACGGCAAATGGAATTTCGCGGAGGACCTTTACGATACCTGCCGAAGGGCGCACTGGTTCAGGGGAGAGAGCTGCGGTTTTTCAGATGCGCAGGTGCCGCTGGATTATGACTGGGAGAGCTGGGAACCAATAAGTGTACCTGCTGTCTGGAATCTGGAAAAACATGAGCTGCATTATTTTGAAGGTTCCGGAGTTTATACGAGGACATTTCATTATTATCCAAAATCGAAGGGAGAGAGGCTCATACTCCGCTTTGAAGGAGCGGCGTACAGAACATCGGTGTTTTTGAACGGAAAATTAATCGGAACGCATGACGGCGCGTCAACTCCGTTCAATGCTGATATCAGCGATGCTGTAAAAACATTTAACCGCATTATCGTGGTGGCAGATGCGGGGCGGAACCCCTTGCGTATACCAATGGAAAATACTGACTGGTTTAATTACGGCGGTATTTACAGAGATGTGTACCTTGTGCGTCTGCCGCAGGTTTATATAAAAGACTGGTTTATCCGGCTGTGTCCTGACGGTACGTTTTCAAATATTATCGCGGATATTGATATACAAGGCGCGGACAAATCGTACGTATACGGGAAAGCGCTTCTGGAAATAAAAGAGCTGCGAATAAAACAGGAAATAGATATTAGTAACGGAAAAGGATCGGTAAAAGTCTCCGCAAAGCCTGAATTGTGGAATCCTGAAAATCCAAAGCTCTATGACGTGGAAATCTCATTCTGCAAAATTGACGAGTTTAAGGCTTCGAAGCAAAAAGACGGAGGCTTTAAAAGTTCAGACAATGTAAAAGACAGAATAGGTTTCAGGGAGATAAAAACAAAAGGGCAGGAGATTTTCCTTAACGGAAAGAAAATATTTCTGCGCGGCGTTTGCGTTCACGAAGATCATTTTGCGTTGGGTAAAACCACAAATCCGGAAATTATCAGGCAGACTATCTGCGATTTAAAGGAGATGAATGGTAATTATTTCAGGCTTGCACATTATCCTCATGACGGACGTTTTGCGCGCATTGCCGACGAAGAAGGGGTTCTTCTCTGGGAAGAGGTTCCGGTTTATTGGGCAGTCGCTTTTGACAACGCGGGAACATATAAAGATGCCGAAAACCAGCTTTGCGAACTGATACTGCGTGATCGGAACCGGGCAAGCGTAATTATCTGGTCTGTAGGAAATGAAAATGCCGATACCGATTCAAGGCTTGGGTTTATGTCAGCGCTCGCGAAAAAAGCAAAAGAACTTGACGATTCGCGTCTTGTATCGGCAGCGTGTTTAATCAATCATGAAAAATTGAAAATAGAGGATCGCCTTTCGGATTTCCTTGATGTAATAGGCATAAATGAATATTACGGCTGGTATGATCCTGAATTTGATAAACTGCCCAGGATACTGAATAATTCCAATCCTGGAAAACCTGTGCTTGTGTGCGAGTTCGGCGGAGACGCAAGGTCAGGACAAAGAGGAAGCGTTGATGATCTCTGGACGGAAGACAGGCAAAAACGGCTGTATGAACAGCAGACAGAAACATTTAAAAAGTGTTCATACATAGCAGGTACAACTCCGTGGATACTTTACGATTTCCGCTGTCCAAGAAGGCTTAACCGTTATCAGGAAAAGTTCAACCGCAAGGGTCTTATTGACGCGGATCGTGTAACAAGAAAACCGGCTTTTTATGTTATGCAGAAGTTCTATGAAGAGAAAAAGCAAATCGACTGTTTTCCGGACACTGATGTAAATGCGGACAATAGCGTTTAAGCATAGTTCTTGCAGCTTCTGCATAAAATTTACCGAATGTACTGCTAAGTTAATTCTTTATGCAATAAAGAATTAACGCATTTTATTATATTGGAAACCGAATAAGACAGAACACTAGACTTCGCACGAAACCAAACATACTTGAGCTTTTTTCAAGACTCTGTTAATTTCGAAAGAAGTTCCTGAAATTATGCCGGATATCAGACTTTACCATTTACCGCCGTTATTTGCCGCTGCCGCTCTTCTTGCTGTCTGCGGTTTATTTTCAGGCTGTTACACGCTTACACAGGGCGCGGCAATGCTCGGTTACCTGAACCGCGCTGTCCCTCTGGAAGACTCAGGTGATGAGGATTTTATACGCCTTGTTACAGATATCCGTAAATTTGCGATTGAGGAACTCGGTCTTAAGGAAAGTAAAAATTATACCCGGTATGTAGAAATCGATCGCGGCTATCTTGCCGCAGTTGTCTCAGCATCGGCAAAAGATTCTTTCAGCCGACACGAATGGAGTTATCCGATAGTAGGAAGACTTCCATATAAAGGTTTTTTCAATGCTGAAGACGCTAAAAAAGAGCGGGTAAAACTTGAAAAAAAAGATTTTGACGTATGGATACGCGGAGTAGACGCCTTCAGTACTCTTGGCTGGTTCAGAGATCCGCTTTATTCATTTATGCGCGATTATTCTCCGTGGAGGCTTGCAGACCTTATAATACACGAGCTTGTCCACGCGACAGTTTTTATTAAAGGGCAGGCTGATTTTAACGAAGAGCTGGCGCAGTTCATCGGCAGCGAAGGCGCGCGGCTATATATGGAAACGCGTTACGGGTTAGATTCAGAAGAATATAGGGAAATGCTTGTTTCGGAAAAGGAAAGCCGGAGGTATGTTGACTTCATCCAGGAATTAATAATGGAATTGAACGCGCTTTATTCAGACGATACCGGCAAAAATAAAGTATTAGATGAAAAAGAAAGAATTATAAATAATGCGAAAGAACGCTTTGACGCCGAATATGACAGCCGCTTTTCAAATGATAATTACCGTTTTTTCTCAACGCTTGCAATTAACAATGCTTATCTTGAATTATTCAGGCTTTACTATGCAGATGATAATTTTTACGAAAATCTGTATGAACGCAGAGGGCGTGATCTTAAAATATTTACCGCTGCCGCAAAAACTGTTAAAAATGGTTCTAAACCAAGAGAGCAGCTGGAGAACGCGCTTTATGCCATGGGTAATCGGCAGTAAAAAGTCCTGACAGTATACCTATGAATACTGCTGATGACAAAGAATATAAAGGTTAAAAACGGTAATACAGTTCTTCATAAATTACGGCGAGTGCTGGTATTCTTTTGCCGTAATCCCTTGTTTCATAAATTGTAACAGTTTCAACCAGCAGATCGACAGGCAGGTTACTGGCGCTGCGCCACTGCCTGACGCGGCCCAGGCCGCCGTTATATGCCATAAGAGAAAGCTGATCGTTATTGTTAAAAAGACTGCGCAGATAATTGTAATAATATGAGCCGATATAAACGTTTATCTCGGGATTGGTTGTTTCAACGCTTCCGTCTATGTTGAAAAAATTGGGTCCTCCTGCGCGTCTTATCCGATCCGCCATGTCCCGCGCTGTAGCCTGCATCAGCTGCATTAATCCGACCGCTCCCGCATGCGAACCAATCGCAGTCTGAAACGCGCTCTCCTGGCGAATAAGCCCGTAAAGAAGAGACGGCGCAATATTAAAAATATCTGCATGCGTTTCAATCAAATCAAGGAACGGACGCGGATACATTATTTCCAAATCGCGTCTGTTTCTGTCATAATCTTCATTGTTAATATAGAGAGATATCAGTCTCATGGATTGAATGTACAGTCCTGCTTTGTCAAGTTCATTTGCGACTGCGCGTAATTCAGCGGGAGTTAATTCTCCTTCCAGCGATCTGATGTACGGAACAGAATAATTCGCCGCGCCGTTTTCGAAAAACCCAAGAAGAAACTGAACCGCAGCTGATTGTTCGCCAGTATCAGGAATGTCATCTGTAAATACCAGAAACGGCAAGCCTAAAGAGGCGGCGCTTTGCATTCTGTAATAAACAGCGGGAACCTGCAAAGAGCCGCTTGCGTTATACGCAATCTGCATAAAAACTGACGCGTCCGCTTCTGCGCCTGCTGCATTCGCCGCCAACCGTTTATCTTCCGGCGAAAGATATCCTTCTTCAATAGACCTGGCAATTACCCATGCAAAACCGGCTTTTAAATGCAAACCGTTAATGTTTTTTATTAAGTCATAAGTCCTGATTATTCTTCTCCAATCACGAGAAGAGACAAGCCTGTGCAGATACCGTTCCATGATATCATTAACAGAAGCGGTATTATATAATTGCGGAATAAGTCGTTCAATATTATCCATAGTAACATTGACAGGACCTGTTAATAATAAATCCAGTATGTACCAGATACACGCGTCTTTTTGTATGTCATCAGATGTCAGGACAAGCGCTTGCTCAAAAAGAGAGATTGCCCGGTCATTTTGCCCGGTTCTCCGCGCGATACGCGCCGCCCAAAAGACAAGTCTGTACCGTAAATCATCCGGGTTGCCGGTAATGTCCGCAGGCAGATTTGTTTCCCATTGTAAAAAAAGATTAAGCCCCTCATTTCCGGATGATGTATATTGAAAAGCTCTTCCCAAATCATTTATAAGGTTTGGATATTTAACAAATATATCCGGCATTTGCAAAGGCCATATGTCGTCAATGCGAAAAGCGCGGAATACATTTAATGCTTCCAAATAGCGCGATACAGATACTTCATAATGTCCTTCAACGGCGATAGATTCGCTTTCGCTGAAAATTAATTCATTTTTTATACATTCATTCAGGACATACTGTCTGGCGTCATCAAAAGAAAAGACAGCATTCTGTCCAAAACCGAGTAAAAATAAAAGCGCATTTTCCCTGTTCATATTTTGCGCGGCATTAAACGCAGCTGCCCACCATCCTGAGGCTTCGCTGTGAATCAAAGCCTCGGTTCCTGCGGACAACTTTGCTCCCTGCAGCGTTAAAGAAGCAAGTTGATCGGAGGCAGCCCGCCTGATGTAAATATTTGAACTTAAAAGAGCTTTCTCATACAATTTGATTTTTTCATCTGTTGAGTCAGCCGTTAAGCCAATGTAAAATATATTTGGATTTTCTTCTTCCTGAGCCTGCGACACAGGACATGAAGTGAAGAATATAAAAATGAAACTTAAAAAGACTGCAGCTAATGTTGACTGGCGTCTCACGGAGCTTTTATTATTACACCAACATTTGCTCCTGCGCAAGCTCTATCCTTTGCGGTAAAAAGTAAATTATTTCAAATATTTACGCAGTTAATCCCGTAGAACATCAAGCGAAACCTATCGCTGAGGAATACGAATCGTTCTGCCGGAAATAATATAAGCCGGATTGCTGATACTGTTATACTGCGCAATTACAGGATAACGCCAGGGATCACGATAAAAAGTTTCAGCGATGTTCCATAATGTATCGCCCCATCTTATTACATAATTGATGCCTTCTCTTGGAATTATCACGGGAACATTGAAAGACGATGCCTGAGAACTGCTTCTTGGCGCGCTTACTGCCTGTGTCTGACTTTGCGCAGGAGCGGCTGAAGGCGCCTGAATCACGGGCGGAGGAACAACTGTCTGTTGAACAGGTTCAGTTTGTTTTACCGGTTCAATAAACAACGGCGGTAACGTTGCAGGATCAATGACAGGCGCGAGCTGTTTTGCCGCAGGATCAATTATCGGGTCAAGCTGCCTTATCGGCACAAGCGCAGGTTCGGACTGTACTGTTTGAGTTGAAGTAAACCTTGTATATAAAGAGCGTACCGTATCCAGCCCTCCGAAAAAGAAAAGCCAGGCTGCTAAAAGCCCTAAAACAAGTATTATACCGATTAATATGAAAACCCATGATTTAGAGGAAGTCTTTTTTCTTTGCCGGATTTTTTCCGCATGCTGATATAAACCCGAAGGCGTCTCTCCGTCCGGCTCAAGTTCAAAATCGGGAATATCAACATCCCTCGTACTTTCATCCATCGATTTTAATGAGACAGTTAAAACATAATGCTCGCTGTGTGAATCAGGATCCAGATCAATGGCATCCGCTATTATATTACCGTTTTCATCTGACGAGATAACCATTTCAATGGAAGGTTCGCTTTTGGGTTTTGGTTTAATATTTTCAACAACCACCGTGCCAATGTACTGAGCGTCGGCCATGTTACTAACCGGGCTTCTGAAGAGATCAATCTGAACACTGGGCTGATTGTCATGAACGGTTGTAAGAATCAATTTCTTTTTAACTAAAGAATTCTCTTCAACGAGAGGATAAAATTCACCATTGGCGATCTTAATACCTATGGTTGATGCCATTGGATTGACTCCTTTTTCCGGGTGCGCTGCTCAGGACTAAACCCAAGCGCCGTAATCACCTCGTTTACTTATTTCAGCGCCAGGCAGCGCTAATTTAAGTCATCTATACGCATACATGTGTATAATTCAGTCCGGTAAAAAACAGGTTTTTATAAATTTAGTTTGACAAATTGCCTTTGTCAAGACCGGTACTGCTCATTATTGCATATTATTGTCGGCAGACGGGTATAAAAACTCATTAAAACAACCGATAATAAGAATTATGAGTCCCGTTCTTATCGGCATATTTGCTATTGTACTGGTTGCAGGCCTTGTTTTTGTTTTAAAAGGCTTTCTTTCCGGTGCGTCTTTAAGCGGCAAATTGTCCAGAGATCATGAAACGGCAATGAGAGAAGCAACAAAAAAGCTTGCTCAAAATCCAAATGATCCGGAAGCGCTTTTTGCCCTGGCAACCGGATATTTTGAAGAACAGAACTGGGATAAAGCCATGAAAACATATGAAACCCTGATAGATCAAATAACAATGAGTCATCCGCAGGGCATTGATAATTTTGAGGTTTTTCTCCGGTACGGTATTTCAGCGCGGAAGCTTAATTTACTGGAACAGGCATATAAAGGTTTTTCTACAGCAAGAACCTACAGACAAGATAATTTTGAAGTCAATTATGAACTGGGAGCGCTGGAGTTTGAAAGAAAGAATTATGAGAAAGCAGTTCAACTTTTAAAACAAGCGCGCATTCAAGACCCTGAAAGCCCGGCTGTCCTTCGTTATATGGGACATGCCCTTTTCAGATTAAAAAAGCCAAAAGAAGCAATGAGCTTTATCCGTAAAGCCATTGATCTTGCTCCTGACGACAAAGAATCACTTTATACACTGGCGGAATGTTATTACGAAGCCAATCAGGTTGAGCAGGCACTGCGAATCTTTAACCATCTTCGTGCGGATCCTGTGATGGGGCCTAATGCCTGTCTTGTCGCGGGAACTATCCATCTTGATACAAGGCAATATGAAGCAGCCGTTCAGGACTTTGAGATTGGGTTAAAGCACCTGAATGTAAGGGCGGATATCCTTACAGATCTCCGTTACAAACTTGCTACAACACTGATAAAGATGAATGAGATAGGCAGAGCCATTCCCTATCTTAAACAATTACAGGCTGAAAATCCTTCATATAAGGATGTTAATATATTGTTGAGCAAATATATTGAATTAAACGCGAACCGCAACCTTCAGATATTCCTTATGGGCACTTCAGCGGACTTTGTCGCTCTTTGCCGGAAAATAGTAATGACATATTACCCGAGGGCAAAAGTTAAAATAACAAATATATCCGTAAATAAAAATGAATGGGCGGATATTCTCGCTGAAATTGATACAGCCAAGTGGTCCGACTTAATCATGTTCAGGTTTGTAAGAACACAGGGCTCCATCGGCGAATTGATAGTAAGGGACTTCGGTTCGCACCTTAAAGAAGTAAAAGCGGGAAAGGGCATATGCATTACCGTAGGACAATTCACAGAAGAAGCCAAAAGGTACACAGAAGCGCGCCTTATAGACTTAATCGAAAAGGAACAGCTGCAGAAAATGCTTAACAGGGTAGATGCCAAACCCGCAGCTACGAAGAAATAACCAGGCAGGCTCAGTTCCCGTTCTTTGATTTTAATGTAAGCAGCAAAGGCAGATGATCGCTTAATCCATTGCCGGTCCTCTGGTTATAGGAAACCGGTACTCCGTTTAGATCGCCGAATGGCTCATAATTAACAATCGAAGTATTGTCATACTCCCAGCCGCTGTTGTCAAAGAACTGAATAGAAACGAGAAAATGATCTATTGTTTCCCATTTATTCCTGTAATAATAGGTTCCGCCTTCAAGTTCATTTACCCAGGGTGAATAAAGAACAACCGTCTCCTCCGGAAAACAAACAGGCACAGGAGGCATATCTCCGCTGACAACGATAAAATCTTTTTGCCCTTCCTCGGTATCCCCGGCCAGCGCCGCGCAATCGGGATCATCGGGAAGCAGCGCGCAGATTATGCCGGAGCCCTGTATGTAAAACTCATTAAAGTTTTCATTAAGGTCGCCTGCGATAATAATGCCGGTATCAGGCTCATCTTTCCATATCTCGTGAATACGGCGCAGAATTACCCTGACAGAAGCCCTGCGGATTAATTCGGTATTATCTCCGCCTGTTTTCGATTTCCAGTGGCAGATAAAAACAATAAAACCGCCGTGTTCAGCCTGAATCCTTGTTTCCAGAACAGGCCGCGGCGTTGTGTCGCCGCCGATTGTAATTGAGTGGGTTTTTATGTCTGTTATGGGAATACAGCTGATAATTCCCAGGCCGGCCGCCGATTCGCGGTTACCGGCGAAATGACTCCATAAATAATCCCGTTTTAATAAAGCGGCGATGTCCTCCAGAATCTGAAGGGATTCAATTTCCTGAAACATAATAATGTCAGGCAATGCGCCGATTTTATGAACTGCGTCCGCAATGGTATTTATCCTGCCTCTGTATTTTTCGTTTGACCAGCCTGACGACTGCAGAAATTCTGCGTACTCGTAACCGTCATCCTTTCCGTCGAACAGGTTATGGATATTCCATGTCATTAGGGTAAGAACAGCGTTATTCTCCGTTTCCCCGGATCCGGAAACAGCGCACCCGCCGAACGCGATAACAGCCGCAAATAAACCTGCCAGGCAAAAGCGCGGAAAAGCAAACAAGCGCTTCATAAAGACCTCCAAAAAATGATTTATTATATATGGGACAAAAGTATCCGTTTGCATGACTGAGAATGTAAATTAATAAAAACATTTTCTGTTTTTTTTGCGGCCGCTTATTGACATTCTTTTACAAAACTGATAATAATACAGACGATGAGAAATACCTGCCGTTATACGAAATCCGCGCCATGTGTTTTATCACGTAACACTTTTTCATTAATTACCCC
>Ga0209755_10003145_pt1 | contig 21136 bp, 18 predicted proteins | sample TergutCo191P1_FD_187301 | JGI IMG/M metagenome (GOLD analysis project Ga0209755, IMG submission 187301) | Cornitermes sp. P1 segment gut microbial communities from Petit-Saut dam, French Guiana - Co191P1 (SPAdes) (version 2) | ecosystem: Host-associated > Arthropoda: Insects > Digestive system...
ACATCTCCAGCACTGTAAATTCAGTGAGGTGTCCCGCTATGAACCCAAATGTCGATTCGGTTCCGTTGAGAAGATGGCCACAGCTTTTTTTAGGATGTCACGCTCCCGCCGCAGACGCTCGTTCTCCTTCTCCAACTGTTTCATCCGCTCTGCGGGATCAGCACCAGGAGAGGGCTTGAATACCACGCCTGCCTCATCATCCCGAAACCGCTGGCCTCTAACCCAGCACTTTAGCAGGCCTCGCGTAATACCCAATGACCGCTCAACTTCACTCACTCCACGGCCATCATCCAACACCATACGTACTGCCTCCCGCTTGAAATTTGCGTCATAGTTACGGTTCTTACCCATAAATCCTCCTATAATTAAAATAATTTTGGGCATTTATGGGTGTCCACTAAATCAGGGGAGGGTCATGTTAATCCTTTAATCAGGCAAATCATGGTTCAGACAATCAACATCAACACAGCAATAAATTCCAATTTATCCAAAAAATCCTTGCACCCCGCCATCCCATCAATTATATTATAACATATTCGCATATATTGCGGATTTTCTCTTGGTTTATTTGGAAGACTTTTTGCTGTAACTCTCTCGGTTGACAACGGGGCCACGGCTCCGGGCGTTTGGAAAATGACGCCGAATCTCTCGCATTACTTTCTCTCTTGGATTAGCGGTAGCTGTACCGATTTTACATGCTTTACATTTTACTGTTTGTCAACCATTTAAGCGGGGAACCGTTTGTTATGAATAGAAATAAGAAATACGGCGGGGCGCGCAGGGCCACGCGCAAGGAGTCCGCGAGATACCACGAGGCCGCGTTCGCGGCGTTCGTCTACATGCTGCGGAAGCACAGAAAAAACGGGGATGTTACGCTCGAAGACGAACGCCAGCTGTCTAAACGCCCGCTGCGTGTCGACATCATCATCATAAAAAAGAACCGCGAGGCCAAAATCGAGAACTGCTGGGCACGTATCTTTAGAAGCCACAACATCTTAGAATATAAAAGCCCAGTAGACAGTCCGCCCGATATGCCGGTCTTCGACAAGGTCGTCCACGGCTACGCCGGCATCTACGCTTCGCAGGAGAACGTACCACTCACCGATATGAGCGTAACGATCGTCTGCTTCAAAAAGCCAACGGAACTGTTTAAGACCCTGAAAGCTGATTTTAACTATAAGGTATTGCGTAAGGATAAGGGGGTATATTATATTGTAAGTAAGGGATGCCCCCCGGAAAAAACGCTGGCTGTACAGGTAGTGGTAACGTCGGAATTAGACGACAGCGAACTGCTCCTAAAGGCGCTAAGGCCGGGAATTGATCCGGAAACGTTCCAACGGGTCGAGGAACTCCCGGTCGAGGACGAGGAGTATCAAGCCTCATTGGAATCGTGGTTTATGGTGTTGTTAAGTGAAAACGAACACATACTAACAGAGGAGGGTTTTATGAAAAAAAGATACGACGACTACGCCGACGTTTACGAAGTTTTCGCGAAAAAAGGCCTTCTGGAAAAGTACAAACAGGAAGGGCGACTAGAAGAACGCCGGAACATACTCGAGTTCCTCGAAAAAGGCCACTCACTCGAAGAGGCGAAGAAAGAGTTCGCCCTAACGTAGGCGAACCGGAACTACCGCACCGCAACCCGACCGGCAAAAACGCCTGCCGCCTCGGGGCGAACCTCAAAGACTTGGGCGGAAAGTGGTTCGCGTTTTCCAAAATGGGGATGGGCGGACTCGACTTGCTCGGGAAAATTAAGGGCGTGACGGCATAACAGCGCCGTCTCGTCTGCCAAAGCGCCGTACCCGAGAACTCCAGTACCACCGGAACAGGCATTGCCGGTACCACACAAAAACGCTCACCCCCCGAAATGCTGCATCAGCCCAAGATAGCTCTGCACCCTGCGGCTCTGTTTTCCACAGTCAGGATCGGGATTGTAAACGCATCCCCTGAAATTTTTGACCGCCCTCCTCCCTGCCAAAATTTTACCCGGATAAATATACGCCCCCAAAAACGCAAATCCCCTATCCGCACCCTGCAATTTTATCTTTCCCGGATGCAGCGTCAGCCGCAGCTCTTCCGACAAAAATTCCCTGATTCGCGAAATCGCATCCAATAAAACCCGCTTATCGCTGTGGATCAAAACCATGTCGTCTACATACCTCCCATAATATTTTATTTTCAGATCACGCTTAACAAAATGGTCGAGCGGATTCAGATAAACGTTCGCGAATAGCTGGCTTGTGAGGTTGCCTATGGGCAGTCCGCAGTTCGGGGCCGAGCCCATAAGCGACTTGTCCCGCGGCAAATCGTCCCACGCGCCGGGCTGGCTGCGGAAAAACGCGTCTTTCAGCGGGTCGTTGAAGACTATTTTCCGTATTATGAAATGCGTTAACGGGTCAACAGGATCACCTATCCCTTTCATTAATAACCCGTATAAAATATCACGATTGATCGCCATGAAGAAACCTCGTATGTCGAGGCGCAGAACCCAAACATCCGCGCCGCCGGCTCCGCATGAATCCAAAAAGCCGCGCGCACGCTTTATGCCGAACAGCGTACCCTTGCCCACCCGGCAGCTGTAGCTGTCATAAATGAACTTTCTGTCAAAAATCGAATAAATACGGTTGTAAAGAAAATGGTGGACCACCCTGTCACGGAAATCAGCCGCTATTATCTCCCTCTTTACTGGCAATTCGTTTATGAAGCAGACGCTCGGCCTTAACTCATAATTAAAATTCTGCAGTTCCCGCTCTAAAGACAGAAGCTCCCTCTCTAAATTGCGCTCGAATTTTAGCTGATTCAGAGTATTGCGCTTGTTTCTCCGGGCATCGCGGTACGCTTTATAGAGTTCAGAAAATAAAGGGGGGGCCGGTTGCCGGCCTCCCCCCGCACAGTCCTCAACGCACCTGACCGAGAAGCCGTTGCTCTTATCGTTGTTGTTCTCGTTCACGTTGTCGTTGTTGTAGTTCATGTTCCGGTTCCATGCGTTAGTAGTACCGTTCTCCGTGGCGCTCCACCAGTTGCCGTTGTTGCCGGCATTGTTGAAGTTACCGTCGGTGTTGCGGTTGCCGCCGGGCAGGGCCGAAACACTAGCGGAAGCTTTTAGCTAACCGGCAAGAGGTTCCACAGGAAAATCTAACCGGCCGTCCTTTTTGCTCGCCGGTTTCCCGGTTGTGAGCGTTCCGCTGGACTGATTAAGGGCTGCTCCTGCAATCCTGGTGTTGATATTGCAGAACTCCACCCTGAGACACTCCAATAACTCTTCTATCTGCTCATTCAAAAAGCCCCACTGCTTTAGCCCTATTTGCTGCAGATCATTTAATATTCTGACATCTATCCTCAGCTTGTGAATTGTGTTAGCGCAGTCTACAATCGGATTCGTTTTTGCACCGTCAAGCGTATCCGCTTTCGCGTTACACATCAGAAACAGGTTTTCCGTAATGTCCGTCGCATAACCCCTTATCCGCGCGCCCAGTTCATAGCGGTATTCTTTAGATATCTTTGCCGTGGTTCTGTGGATATAGATGCAAAGATCATACGCGGTTTTGTAGGCTGGCAGAAACTGCGGTTGTTTTTTAGACGACTTGCTCACCTTTTTTACCGGATCAGCCATCAAACCAATGCTTACCGGCCTTACTATGCCCGCCCACCATTTTTCATAACCGTTTGTTGCTGGAACCCCGCCAATTATTATGTGGTCGGCGCTCTTTTCTTCAAAAGACCAGCCCTTGGATCTTGTGCTCTTCTCAATCGCGGCAAGCGCGGTTTTGGGAAAACCAAGCCAGGCTACTTCTTGAGATACTTTTTGAACAAAGCGCTTGTGAACCTGATACTTCTTTATGTGCGTAATAAATAAAAACGCGCTCCTGTTCCACGCTTGCCAGAAAAGGCGGTCGCGGACGAGGTTTATGCGATTCTCGGCGCTCTCTTCTATTATAAGTATATCTTCAGTTTTCATAATTTTTTTTCGGCCGCCTTACGGCGGCACTGGTTAAAATCCAAACACAAAAACAAAAAGTCAACGGCAACGCCGCGTGCCGCAAAAAACGCGGCTCGCGGCGGCGGCTTGCGGGGGCTGCGCTACCGCTGGGCCGCATTGTCCTCAACGCACCTGACCGAGAAGCCGAAGCTCTTATCGCTGCTGCTCTCGATCACGCCGTCGTAGTAGCAGTACATGAGCCGGTACCATGCGTCAGTAGTACCGCCCTCCGTGGCGCTCCACCAGAAGCCGAAGTCGCCGGCATAGTAGAAGTAACCGTCGGTGCCGCGGTTGCCGCCGGGCAGGGCCGAAAAGCCGTACTCGTCGGTACTACTAATACCGCTATAGTCTACCCAACCCGTTTGCGATTTAAGCCTGCTGCCGGCTATACTGCTGCCGCCCGCCGTTTCAACCAAATTATTCCACTCTTGACGTGTAGGTAAATGCCACCCAGACGGACAAGCTATCATCGCTGCCTCCCAATCGTACAGCCGCCCATATTTCTCACAATTGGAATCATCATTACCATAACACCAACTTTCACCAAATGCGTGACGTAAAAAATTGAGGTTCTGCGCCATCCATGTTTTACCGTCCGGCATTAATACCGTGCGATAACTCTGACCGTCCCGTGAATCACGAAAACTATCAGTATCTCCAATAGTCCCCACCTCAAAATTCGCGGTCAACTCCCTATCTTGGCTCATTGTAATAGTCACCGTGGGAGATATGGATGTAGACGCACCAGACGCACCAGACCACCCCGAGAAGTAGTAGCCCGTATTTGGCTCCGCCATTACGGTAACCTGAGCCCCCACGCTTTGAGTTGTTGTTCCCGAGGACTGGACATTATTGACAAATACAGTCCCACCGTTCGCCGGATTCTTGTTAATCGTTAGCGTACGTGTACCAACGGAGTCAAACTTGGCGGTCAGCGTTAAGTCATCGTACATATTTACTGTTATCGATACGTTAGTGCTTGTCAATCCTCCAGCCCACCCCGTGAACCTGTACCCAACCGCCGCCTCCGCATTTATGCTAACCCGCGCTCCATCGGGGTGATACGTGGTTCCCGGAGACTCAACGCTATCAACAAACACCTTGCCTCCCTCCGGCGGCTCCCGGTTGAGCGTAAGCGTGTATGTGCCGTCCGGCCGGGTTCCGCTGGCATATTTGAAGTTTGCGGTAACGGTTACGTTCCCGTTCACCGTAACGGATGTAGACGCTCTATTCGTGTCGGCGATTGTACCGTTGCCGCTGGTAACTGTCCAGCCGTTGAACTCGCGCCCGCTATTAGCAGTTGCCGAGATATTAATCCGCGTCCCGGCCTTAATGTCGGTTTGCGGAGTAGACGGTGTAACCGTACCACCCGCTCCGGCGTTGACCGTAAGCGTGTATGTGGCGTTTGGCGGCGTAACGGGCTTATCTTTTTCGACAAAGTTCGCCGTCAGCGTCTGGTTGCTGTTATTTATGGTAATGTTCATTGCGGGGTTGGTTGTACCTGCAACCCCGTTCAACGTCCACCCCGTGAAGTTATACCCATCCTCCGCCTGCGCCATAACACGAAGCACTGTCCCTACGTCATACGCCTTAGTTCCAGTAGATGCGGTATTGTTCACAAACACCCTGCCGCCTGCTGCCGGGCTTGAGTTGACCGTAAGCGTGTACGTGTTTGGCTTGAAGATGGCGACCAGTGTTTGGCCTTCGTCTACCGTAACGGTAACGGAGGGATTCGTAGACGTAGACGCGCCCTCCCAATTGGAGAACGTGTGCCCCTCCTGCGGGGTAGCGGTTACGATTACCTGCGTACCGTTCACTTCGCGGTTTATCGTGCCGCCGTCTGGTGGGTACGCTGTTGTCGCGAGCGTTGCGGTGGCCGGCCTGAACATGGCTATAAGCGGCTGGTTGCTGTCCATTTTGAGCGTTACCGCAGGGCTTGTTTCAGTAGATGCCCCTGCCCATCCCGCAAACGTATACCCGCTGGCCGGTTCCGCGACCAGCGTGACTAATTCACCCGCGGCGTAGCTTGGGCCGTCCGCCGAGCGGGTTATGCCGCCGCCGTTCGCCGGGGCCGATGCGGTGTTGATGGTGTACCCGCCGCACGGTGTGCCTACGGGTACAAAGTTGTTGTCTAAGCATCTTGTGCCAACGGTGTTATCTTTGGGGTTGCACCCCTCGGTGAGCGGGTTGTACTCCCCGTTGGAGCACAGGGGGTACGCCTTGTCGGCGAAACAGAACTGTTTACCGGGGTCGTACCGGTTCCCCCGGCTACAATAGTCGGGAACCTCTGTACAGGTAAAAAGGGTTGCCATCGCGGTGAGGCAAATCAACGCGCCAACAACATTATTCCGCAATTCCTTATTGTTCCTCATGTCTTTTATGTCCTTTTTAAGATTGTTAGAAGAAAATGTGTATGGTTATACCGGATGCAAGCAATGCCCCGCCAACAATATAGGCAATATTGCGCCGTGTAGCGGCGCTCTCGGCTTCCGGTTCTTTGGCGTATTCGTCAACATATTTTGCTACGTTGGTCTCTTCGTAGTACCCGTAGGCGAGCATCCCGGCGCCTAAAATATCTAAACCTATCGCGGTATAACGGAAGATTTTTTTCCGCAACAAGCGCGCTTTTCTTGTTGCCTCCGGCTCTATCAGTTCTAAAGCGATACTGCGGGCGATTCTGCTCATATCTTCGGCGTCTTTCAACGCGCTTGTCTCGGTAACGGAGCGCATAATTTCTGCCGAGACTACGTCCACCAGACGAGTGTCGAGATAATACCGTTTGCCGACCGGATTGATATCGGAAATGCAGAGGTATTGGACACCGAGTTGCTGGCCGAGGGCTTTGATTTGATCATCATCAACAGCGCCGCTACGTTGATATGTGTGCTCTTTGGCTAATTGTTCGAGGATGATTTCCGTACGGTCAACGGCAAGATAGCTATCGCTCCCGCTTATCACCCGCGCCAGTTCTCCGCCCATGATCTTGTGTACGCCTTGTGCGCCTTTCGGTTCATCCCCGGCCATGTAGATAGCGACCGCCTGTTTGCCCTGCTCGGCTGCAAGTTCGGTGAGCTTGGGTTCGGCTGCGGGTGGTGGGACGATTCGTTTTCTACCGTCCTCCATCACATCTTCAACTGTTCGGGCAGGCGATGATGGTTCTGATACGGCAACCGGCTCCGGCTTAACCTCGACTTGGCGCGTTTCCACCAGCATGATTTCCACACGTCTGTCCCTTGTACATCCTGCCGCCGTGATGCCGGAGGGGGGGTTGATTACGGTGGTGATGTTTGCCGTGGGCACCCCGTTTGACCGTAGGTACTTCACCATCGCCTCGACCCGTTGGACGGAGGAGCGCGTTGAAGCGTCCGCTGTCCCTGCGTCGGGGCAGGTGTGGCCGTGGACCTCGTAGCGGTGCTGCTGCGGGTTCCGCTTGAGGATAACCGCCACGCTGTCGAGCGCGGCTGACGACTGCGGCGTGAGCTTCGTGCTGTTCGGCTCGAAGTTGACCGCCGCAAATTCCGACCGGAACTCCGCCGTGGTGTAGACGGGGTCTTGGGCCAGGGCGGTGGCGGTGGACAGTGCAATCATCGTAAAAATCAACGACGCTTTCTTCATCATTTACAAACTCCTGTCTTTGGGGACATGGCCGCAAAGGGCCCATACAGGCCCTTTAAACGCACTTGTTTTTTGGGGGTAGTAAAAAGGGTATTTTTCGTATATAGAGCTTCTAAGGGCCTTAAATGGGCTCTTATAGGGCAAATTCTGGGGGGGGGGGGGGTAAATTCCCCTTTGTCAAGCAAGTTCTCTTTTGTCAAGTAAGTATGGCGTGTTTCAGCACGGGCCGTTGTTGTCACAATGGCGTATGCGGTCAAAAGCGTTATTGTCATTATTACAAATATCATAATATAATCCATTCTCTCGAAATATGTCAACAGCCCCATCCAAAGGCGCAGTCTTCGTAACTGTCCTTCCCTACCATTAAACTACATTATGGCGCAGGGGATGTCAAGAGCCGCGCCAAAAATTTTTGCCCGCCGCTACGTCAGCATCTCCACATCCCGCGCCTCGAAGCCGGATTTGCACCGCACAGACTCGAATTTCACCCGCTGGCCCTCGTCCAGAATCTTGTAGCCGTCGCCCTGCAGGGATTTGTGGGATACTTTGACGACGGTGCCGTCGTCGGCCTTAATCGTACCGGTACCGCTTATGTCGTTGAAGAATTGGACGGTTCCTGTCGGCATGGTATGATAATCATCCCAGCAGTTTTGCGATATTATCCACATACGGCGGGAAGATCGCGCCTTTTTCCGTGATGATTGCCGTTATTAATTTTGACGGGGTGACGTCAAAGGACGGGTTGAAGACCTCCGCCTTGTCGGGGACTGTTTTCTTTGTGCCCATCCAATTAGCTACCTCTTCCCTGCCCCGCTCTTCTATGGGGATGTGTGTTCCGTCGGGTATCGATAAGTCGAATGTGGATGACGGCGCGGCGACATAGAACGGGATGTTGTGGGCGGCGGCTATCAGCGCTACGCCGTAGGTACCGATTTTGTTTGCGGTATCGCCGTTCGCGGCGATCCTGTCGGCGCCTACTATACATGCCTTTATCTTTCCGGTAGCCATTACCGATGCGGACATGTTGTCGCAGATTACGGTTACGGGGATCCCCGCCTCGCTCAACTCTAACGACGTGATCCTCGCGCCCTGTAACAATGGCCTTGTCTCGTCCGCGAATACTTTGAAGATGACGCCTTTTTCCTGTCCAACGTATATCGGTGCCAGCGCGGTGCCGAATTCGCTTGTCGCCAATCCTCCGGCGTTGCAATGCGTAAGGATGCAGTCCTTATCTTTCAGCAGCTCAAACCCGTACTCCCCTATCGCCCTGCACATCCTGCGGTCTTCTTCGAGGATGCGGTTGGCCTCGTCCAGCATTATTTTTTTCAATGTATTGGTATTAATACCTCCGCCGCTATTGTCATGCGCGAACTTTTTCATCCTGTCAATCGCCCAGAATAAATTTACGGCGGTGGGGCGGGCTGTCGCTAAGTATGCCGCGCGTTCGTCTACGTGATTAAGAAATGTATTGATATCGCTGTCATCGCTAAAATCCATCACACCGAGATAGAGCCCGTAGGCAGCGGCTACGCCTATCGCCGGCGCGCCGCGTACCTGCAGGATCTTTATCGCGTGGTACATTTTGTCTAATGTATCAACATCGATATACAGGATTTGTTCGGGCAAAAGCGTCTGGTCTATTATCCTCGCGCAATTGCCCGCCCATTCAATCGTTTTCAGCCTATTGCTCATTGTTAGTGCTGTTCCTTGCTCTCGTGCGCCATTTCAGCCTGGTGCGCGTCTATTATTTTCTTTGCCTGGTCGCCCGGCACCTGCTCGTAGTGCGAGAAGGTTTTGGAGTAGAACCCCCTGCCCTGCGTCAGCGAGCGCAGCGTGGTCGAGTACGTTTGGACTTCGGCCTCGGGAACCTTTGCGGTTATGGTCGTCAGCTTGCCGGCCTCCTCCATCCCGCCTACTTTCCCCCGGCGAGACGACAGGTCGCCCATGATGTCGCCTGTGTACTCGGTCGGCACCGATACTTTCAGTTCCACTACGGGTTCGAGCAGTATCGGCGAGGCCATTTCGAACGCCTTTTTGAAGACTTCGCGGCCGGCGATCTGGAACGCTACATCCTTCGAGTCTACCGGGTGCGTCTTGCCGTCTACTAACGATACCTTGACATCCACAATCGGGTATCCGGCCAAAATCCCCTCTTCTAATTTAGCCCGTACCCCCTTGTCAACGCTGGGGCGGAGCGGCTGGTCTATCACGCCGCCTACTATTTTGTCTACGAATTCATATCCTGAGCCGCTTGCCTGCGGTTCGAGGTCTATGAATACCTTTGCGTACTGCCCCGCGCCGCCGCTTTGTTTCTTGTGAGTGTACTCCACGTACTTCGCGGACTTCGTTATCGTTTCGCGGTATGAGATTTTGGGCGGCTTGCGCTCCACCTCTACCTTGAAGCGGTGCTTGAGGTTGTCGAGTATTATGTCTAAGTGGATATCGCCCATCGCCGACAGGATTGACTGGTGGATATCGGGGTGGAAGTGGTAAGTGAACATCCTGTCTTCCTCGTGGAGTTTGTTGATGCCCACCGCGATCTTGTCTTCGTCGCCCTTCACCTTCGCGGTAATGGCCACGCGCACCAGCGGCTCGGGGAAAACAGTGGGGGCCACGCAGATTTTCACAGACTTGTCGGCAAGCGTATCGTTGGTGTGCACGTCTTTCAGCTTGAGCAGCGCTCCGATGTCGCCGGCCTCGATCTCGGTGGTGGCGACGTGCTCCTTGCCGCGCAGGTAGTAGGCGTTGCCTATGCGCTCGGCCGTGCCGCGGCCCGCGTTTGCAAGTTCGTTGCCTGTGGCCACCTTGCCGCTGAACACCCTCACTACGTTGAGCTCGCCCACGTGCTCCTCGGAGACGGTCTTGAAGACGAACGCCAGCGTGGGGTCTTCGAGCTTGACGGGAACTTTCTTTTTCTCCTCGCCCTCTACAATATCTATCTCGGTGCGGGACGACGCCGGCGGGCAGAGGTTGACGAGCTTCGTGAGCAGCTGGTCTACGCCCATATTAAGAAGGCCGCTGCCGGCAAGCACGGGAAAGAGTTCGCCGGAGAGTACACCCTTGGCAAGGCCGGCGCGCAGTTCAACTAAAGATATTTCGCCCTCGTCCAAATACTTGTTCATAAGTTCCTCAGACGTCCCGGCTACCGACTCCATGAGATCCTTGCGCAGTTTGTCGACTTTATCTTTCATATCGGCCGGCACTTCTATCGTCTTGCCGTTGCCGTCGCCATCGCGAGCGTACTCGAAGGCGTCTTTGGTTACAAGGTCTACGATGCCCTTGAAACTCGCCCCGTGCCCGATGGGGATGGTGAGCGGCGCGGCGGCCGATCCGTATGTGTCTTTAATGAGCCCCAGCACCTTGTCGAAGTCGGCGTTCTCCTTGTCCATGCTGTTGACAAAGAAGAGTTTGGCGATGCTGACCTCGTCTATATAGCGCGAGACAAGCTCGGTTCCCACCTGAATGCCGTCGCACGAATCTACAAGGAGCACTGCCGTTTCGGTAACACGCAGCGCGGCCCTGGCCTCACCGAGGTAGTCGAGGAAGCCCGGCGTGTCGAGTACGTTTATCTTCCTGTCGTTCCACTCGCAGAACCCAACGTGCGTTGAGAGCGTTATCTTGCGCTCCTTCTCGTCGGCGCGCGTATCGAAGTTGCTCGTGCCGGCGGAGATCTTGCCCATCTTGGGAATGGCTTTGGCAGTAAAGCAGGCGGCTTCCAAGAGGGATGTTTTGCCTACGCCGCCGTGGGAAACGAAACAGACATTGCGAATTGAACCGGCATCGTATTTCTTCATTCTTGTCTTCCTCCAAACTGCGTGTTGGATAAGGGTGAATGTAACGTACTGATATTATAGATTATACGATTAAATGTTATACCTGCTCCGTTCGCCGGCATCACGTCTGTCGCGCATATGCCCTAATCCCCGATTCTGCGCTCCGGCACCGTGTTGTGCATCTGGTCCTCCACTGCCTTCAGCATATCGCGCGCCGGGTCGTCCTCGGTCCCGAAAAGCCCGCGGTACACCTCCGCCGCCGTAAACGCAACCCCGCCGTCCTGATCGCCCCGCAGCTTAATAAGCGCGTCGCGGGCGCGCGTCTCCTGAAGCTTGCCGAGGGTAATCATCGTCTGTATCTTTATGGCGGGCTCCTCGAACCTGTTAAGTATCGACAGCAGGATGTTCGACGCCGACTTGTCCCCTATCTCCCCTATGAGCGACACGGCGATGCGGCGCGTGCGCAAATCCACGTCCGGCTCGGTAATGATGACGCGCAGGTGCGGCGCGAACATCTCGTAACGCTCCCTTACGCGCTCCACCATATCCTTGACAATCTCGGGGTCGAACGGGTCCTGATCGTAGAGGTTGCGCAGTTTGGCCAGTTCGTCCATGACGCGCGCCCGGTCCTCCTTGCGCTCGTCGGGGAAGCCGGCGAGCTCGTGGATACGGTCGGCGTTCCAGCGCAGCTCGGCATCGAGGCTGTCTACGCGCCTCTCCAGCGCGCCTATACGCCCGCGCTGGCGGTCTACCCGGTCCTCCACGCTCGACAGGCCGTCGAACCCGTCGAACCCGCTGCCCAGATGGACCTTAATCCCAGCGCGCAGCATCGGCCTGAAAGGCTTATCCCCAACGGACTGAAACATCCCCGGCGCGTCTATCAGCCCAAAGTTGACCTCTAACTTGTCGGTTACCGGGCGGAAGACGGCGAAGACCGACAGCAGAAAATCTTTGGAGCGCCGCTGCGCCTCCAAGGTGACGTACGTCCCCATGCCGAAGTACTTCTCGAATCCAAAGAATGGGTTGAACCGGTCGCCGCCGCCGCCGGTAATCGCGCTCATGACGCCCACATGCCCGCGCAGCTTCGCCCAATCGGAACTCTTCGCGGCCGCAACATAGAACTCATTGCGGGGATAACCGTCGCCCTTGTCGAAGTAGAAAGCCTCGCGGCTCGTGTACATATTCCGGAACCCAGCGGCAAGCGAGGGAACGTACCACCGTTCCGGATTGTCCTTGAGGAGGGAGGTCTTGAGCCCCATCGTGAAGCCGCCGGCGTAGCCAACATCGAGCCCCACCCACTCGGAGAGCCCCAGGTACACCCGCTGTACGGAGACCGGCGAGGCGATCTCGAACTCGCCCTTGCCGAAGTTCCAGGCGAGGTCGGCGTCCACCACAAACCTGCCGCCGGGCAGCATATCTGCATCCGGCACCAGCTGCAACGTTGACCAGCGCGTTATGGCAGGCGACGAAAACAGCGCCCCCGCCGCAAGCACGGCGATGCACAACCGCATAAACAGATTTTTGGCCACCGGCCCGTCCACGTTGATCCGTAACATCAATCCCACATCCCCTTGCCGCACCGCGCGGGGCACAGCGCCACGCCGCGCCCGCGCACCGCGCTTAACTGTTGAACCGCCCGTCCTGATCGTCCTGATCGCCGGCATCGTCGCTGTCAACCTCCCGGTCATCATCCTGGCCATCGTTGCCATCGGAGCCCTCGAAGCCGGCGTCATCGCCGGACTCCGCCTGACTGTACGACGAACCCGATGCGTACGACGATCTGGTGTATGAACCGCTTTCGGAACTGTAGTCGTCGTTATCGGACGACATCCCGGCGGGCGCGGGCAGCCGGTCGCGGATGTCCTTCAGCAGTTTTATGATGATATCGTTCTGCCGGATCAGGCGGTCATTCCCGCCGTAGTTGTTGTTGTTGCGGCTGTTGTAGCCGTAGCCGCCCTGACGGTAGCCTCCGCTGCCCTCGGGGCGTCTGCTGCGCTGGGGCGAGTTGTACGTACGCTCGCTACTGCCGCTGTACGACTGCTGGCGGTCGCTGCCGTTGTAGCCGCCGTTGTTGTAGCCGCTGCTGCCGCTGCCGCCGTACCCTCCCTGGCCCTGATAAGAGCCGGACTTGTCACCGTTGTACTTGGGGGGAATCTGCCTGCGGACAAACCCCTGGCCCTGATTTTGGTTGCTGGAGCGGTTGGAATCATCGTTGTACATGGCGGAAACTCCTTTCCTGTTAACATAAGCGCACTTCGAGGCGCGTTTTGGATAAAATTAAAAAAATAAACTAAAGGGTCATGCGTAATAATCCCCTAAGTAAATACGGGCCCGGCCAAGCTCCGGTCTCTTAAAAACCGCCGGCGGATGTCCACCTGTACATATTATACCATATTGCGCACGGTTCGGCAAGGCTTTATTTCAATAACCACTCTTTCAGCTCAGGCCCGCTCTTTTTTTCATCGCTGATATCAACCCAATCCGCCCCCGTCTTGTTCCGAAACCACGTCAGCTGGCGCTTGGCGTAATGCCGCGTGTTCTGCTTTATCAGCTCTACGGCCCGCGATAACCCGATATCCCCCCGCTCTACGGCGAACAACTCCCTGTACCCAAGGCAGATCATCCCCGGGCTCGCCTCGGCGTACCCCATTTGGCGCAGAGCGAGAAACTCTTCCCACAGCCCCTGCGCCACCATCGCGTCTACACGCTCGTTTATCCTGTTATAAAGAACATCCCGCGGGCGGTTCACCACCACGGTGCGGAACTCCATGTCGTCCGGGGGGCTCCTGTGCTCCCTGACCGGCGCCGAGCCCTCCCCGCTCAGGGGAGCCGTGCCGTTCACCAATATATGATAATATAAACCCGCGCCGCCGCAAATCAAAATTTTTTTTCCGATTTTGCGCGCCGCCCTCATCACCCGCAGCGCGTCGCCGGCAAATGCAAAAGCCGAATAACCCTCCGACGGGTCAAGAATATCGACCAGATGGTGCCGCACCCGCGCCCGCTCGGAGGCCGACGGCTTAGCCGTCCCCACGTCCATATAGCGGTAGATCTGGCGCGAATCGCAGGAGACGACCTCGTACCCCATTGCCTCCGCAAGCTCCAGCACTAACCCGGTCTTCCCCACCGCCGTGGGGCCGAGAATGACGGGGACGGTTACCTTTTCCATTTGCCTATATTATTGATGGTGCTGAAGTGCGTAAATTATATTCTACAGTAATATAATTCTACGCGCACGGAAATTACGCCATGTTAAATAAAAAAAACAAACCGCCCAAAAACGCACCGCCGAAGAAAAACCTTCTTCTGCCGCTAACGCTCGTACTCGCCGTGCTGGCCGCAGGCGCCGTATTTATCCACCCCGCCGCCAGCGCCAAAGCCGGCGCCGCGCTATCCTATATAGGAAAGATCGCCGCCGCCGTCAGCCAAAACAGCCCCAAAAACGGGGAAATCCTGGGGATAGAATACGAATCCGACGCCGTAATGAAGTTCATCAGGAACAACTTAGTCAGCAAATTCAACGCCTTAGAGGTGCGCGAGGCCGACTACTCCATCACCTACGTCCCCAAAGACAGCGCCTTCGCCTGCAGCGCCGCCGTCCCCCGCGGGCGCCCTATGGAGTGGGTCGTATGGGAACTGGCCTCCGCCGCCAACGGCACCGCCTACCACATGGACGACTGCGCCTGCCCCTCCGAAACCAGATGCGACATCTCCTTCAAAAGCTCCGGCGCGCGCCACCCCAAAGTCTACCTTAAGGTAACGCGCTCCAACCGCTACATAGCGAATACGGCCAAAATGGCCATCCTCATCGAAAACTTCGGCTTCGAGGCCAACAGCACGACCACCGAGTTCCTCGCATTCCCCGAGCCGCTCACCGTCTCGCTCGTCCCGGCCCAAAAATTAGCCACCTGGACCGCGCAGATCGCCGACGAGTACAATAAGGAGATCGTCCTCGCACTGCCCATGGAACCGCTTCCGGCGCAGTTTAACTCCTATCGCAGCTCTATGATAAAGATAAACCACGAGCGCGAGGAGATACGGGAACTGCTCGCCCGCGCCGACGCGGCCATACCCAACTTCTCCGGCGTAAGCAACTTCTACGGGAACGGAACCAGGGGCATAATGGAAGACACGCGGGCGATGGACCTCGTTCTGGGCGAAATCAAGCGGCACAAGCGCCCCCTGTACTTCGTCTACACCGACGACGCCAAAAAATCGGTAGCCCCGCAGCGTATGGCAGCCGCCAAAGTACCGGGCATGCGCGTCGAGCGGACGATAAACGCCGGCCTCTCCAAGGAGCAGATGCGGGAAAAACTCAGCGACGCCGCCACAGCCGCGCAAAAAACCGGCTCGATTCTACTCAAGGCCCAGCCGTCGCAGGAGTTCATAACGGCCCTGAAGGAGGAGTCGGAGACGCTCAAGCGCAACGGCGTGAGGTTAGTCTACGTATCGGATCTGGCAAAATAGGGCGGATATTGACTTTTTTTGAGGTAACATATATTTTAGCAAGTGTGGAGTTTGGAGTGTGGAGTTAATGTCAAAACCGGCTGCAAAAGCTCCAAACTCCACACTCCAAACTCCAAACTAACTGAAAGGCAAGCAAGATGAGCATCAAAATTTTCCTCGACGAATCGGAGATCCCGAAGCAGTGGTACAACCTGGCCGCAGACCTTCCCACCCCCATGCCCCCGCCGCTGGGGCCGGACGGCAAGCCGCTCACGCCCGACAAACTCGGGGCGATCTTCCCCATGAACCTCATAGAGCAGGAGGTGAGCCGGGAGCGTTGGATAGACATCCCCGGCGAAGTCCTCGACATCCTGTACAGGTGGAGGCCGTCGCCGCTGCGCAGGGCCGTGTTCCTCGAAAAGGCCCTCGGCACCCCGGCAAAGATATTCTATAAGGACGAAAGCGTCTCCCCCGCCGGGAGCCACAAGCCCAACAGCGCCGTGCCGCAGGTGTGGTACAACAAACAGTTCGGCACAAAAACGCTTACGACCGAGACAGGGGCCGGCCAGTGGGGGTGCGCCCTGTCGTTCGCCTGCTCGCTTATGGGACTTACGTGCAAAGTTTACATGGTGCGCATCAGCTTCGACCAGAAACCGTTCCGCAAGACGATGATGGAGGCGTGGGGCGGCAAGTGCGTGGCCAGCCCCTCAAACGAAACGGTATCAGGGCGCAAATACCTCGCGCAGGACCCCAACATGCCCGGCAGCCTCGGCATCGCCATCAGCGAGGCGGTGGAAGAGGCAGTTGGAGATAAGAGCGGGTCAACAAAATACACGCTCGGCAGCGTGCTCAACCACGTCATGCTGCACCAGACCATCATCGGCCTCGAGGCAAAAAAGCAGCTGGCCAAGATCGGCATCAAGAAGCCCGACACGGTAATAGCCTGCGCGGGCGGCGGGTCGAACTTTGCCGGGCTGTCGTTTCCGTTCATTCAAGACAAGATAAACGGCGCCGAAATAGACATCATCCCCGTAGAGCCCGCGTCGTGCCCGACGCTGACACGCGGCATCTACACCTACGACTTCGGCGACTCGGCGGGGCTCACACCCCTTCTGCCCATGCACACGCTCGGCCACAACTTCATGCCCGCGCCCATACACGCCGGGGGCCTGCGCTACCACGGCATGTCGCCGCTCGTATCGCAAGCCGTCAACTGCGGCCTCGCGTCGCCAATCGCCCTCCCGCAGCTCGAAAGCTACGCCGCCGCAATCATGTGGGCCAAGACGGAAGGCTTCTTGGTAGCCCCCGAATCAAGCCACGCAATCGCGGCCACTATCAGGGAAGCGAACAAGGCAAAAGAAGAGGGCAAGGAAAAGGTTATACTGGTAAATATCAGCGGCAACGGGCACATGGATTTGGCCGGATACTCCAAATACCTGAACGGCGAACTGACTGACTACTCTCTGCCGCAGGAGGAGATCGACAGGGCGGAGAAGGAGCTGGAGGCGCTGCCTAAGATTGCCTCATAATATCCAGCGCATCGCAAAAATCGCATGGGTACGGCGCTGATATTACCAGTTTCTCCTGTGTAAACGGGTGGGTAAACGACAGCGACTGCGCGTGGAGGGCCTGACGTGTAAAGCATTTGAAAACGCTGTAGGCGAACGGGCGCTCCATAGGCGCTATCTTTAATACCTTCTCCTGCGAGCCGCCGTACATGTTGTCGTTGACAATAGGGAACCCCATGTAGGCGCAGTGCACGCGGATCTGGTGCGTCCTGCCGGTGTGCAGCATAAACTGCATTAACGATATGCCGTCGCGGTAGCTTTTCAACTCGTATTCGGTAACCGCCGGTGCGCCGTGGTTCTTATTAACCGCGCGCATCGTGGGGTTGTGGTGGTGCCTCGCCAGCGGCAGTTCGATGACCTCGCGGTCTTTGGGGCGGCCTCCAACGCAGAAGCCGGTGTAGGTTTTGCCGATTGTCCTCGCCGAAAACAGCTCCGCAAGTTTAGCGTGCGCGGCGTCCGTCTTCGCCACCATGAGCGCACCCGAAGTATCCTTGTCAAGCCTGTGGATAATACCGGGGCGGAAAATATCGCTCCCGCTTGACACGTGCGAGCCGAACCTGTACAGCAGCGCGTTCACTACGGTGCCGTCGGCGTTACCGTTACCGGGATGAACAACCAGCCCGGCGGGCTTGTTGATCACCGCGAGATACTCGTCCTCATACAAAACATCCAGCGGAATATCCTGCGCAACGGGGGGCACGCCGTCAACGGGCCGCATCAGCGTATCGTCAACGGAAACCTCATCCCCAGCCTCAAGAACGGAATTTTTTTTGACGACGACCGTACCGTTGACCGACACGCACCCGTCAACAATCAGTTTCTGGATGCGTGTCCGCGAAACATCCGCAAGCTCCCCCGCCAGAAAAGCGTCTACCCTCACAGCGCCGCCGCTAACTTTGATCCGTAACCCCATCCTCCACCGCCCCCTCCTCCGGCTTCTTCCTGACAGATTCCATAATCAAATGGATAATCATTATAGCCACCCCGAACGTAACAAAAATATCCGCGACGTTGTAAATAAACCAGTAGTGGTTCGGCGGGATACCCATCAGTATGAAGTCTACTACGCCCTTGCCCCCGTGGGCAATCCTGTCGTGGAAGTTGCCGAGCGCACCCGGCATGACAAGCATGAGGCCAATGTGCATCAGCGTCTCGTGCTTCTTAAGGTTCTTGAAGTAGTATAGCAGAAAGCCCATAGCGAGCAGCATGAACGTGACGAAAAAGACGTTGGGCGGCAGCCACGGCGCCAGCGCCGCGATGTTTGTGCCGAATACCGCGCCCTCGTTGTAGACGAGCTTCCACATAAGGTACCGCCCGATCACCTCGACCGGCACGTACTCCTCAAGCCGCGTATACGCCAAATACTTGGTGCCAAGGTCCATAGCCAGGCCAACCGCCGTAACCGCCCCTAACCAAATCCAACGATATTTTACTACTGTAGACTCGCCCTTCAATTATTTTTCCTCCATATATGATTGCGTACTTTAAAATAATCCGCCCCGTAAATACAGCTATGACCGGCATCGCCGTGGCCCTCGGTATCTGGCTGACCGATGGCGGGGTGTTCCTGCCGCTGATGCTCGCCGCCATGGCCGCGGCGGCCTACGGCAACGTCATCAACGACATTATCGATGTAAAGAGCGACCGCGTAAGCCACCCAAACCGCCCCTTGGCCAACGGGACGATGTCCCCCCGCGCCGCCAAAGCCTTCGCCGCGGCCCTCGCGGCGGTATCCCTGGCCTGCGGGGCGATGGTGTCGGCGTTCTACCTCTGCGCCACGCTCGCGCCGCTGGCGCTGCTCACGCTCTATTCAATATACTTTAAGCGCACCCGGCTTATCGGAAATATCGCAGTATCCGCCCTGACAGGCTACGCCCTCATCTTCGGCGCCCTCCGTAACGTGGATGCCGAAATCCTCATTTTACCGGCAATTTTGGCGTTTTTGCTCAGTTTTTGCCGGGAAATCGCAAAAGACGTGCAGGACGCCGAGGGCGACAGGGCCGCAGGGTGGACGACCTCCGCCGGGCTGCGACCGGGGACGATCAGGCTGCTTTTGGCCGCCGCCTCCGCCGCGTACCTGCTGATCGTCTTTATGCCAAGCAGGTACTTCTTCTTTGAATTGCGCCTCGAGCTCTTCGGCTCGATAGACATTATAAAAAGCCTTGCCGGCACCGCCCCCGCCCTGCACCGGGCCCTGTTCAACCTTTTCGCCGGCGGTTTTAGGATGACCTACCTGCTCGTCTGCCTCGCCGCCGTCGTCCCCATCCATATATATTGGACCGCGCTGGCGCTGCGGCGGGGCGGGATAGCCCAAAACGCGGGGCGGATCGGCCTCCTGCTGAAGATAGAAATGGCCGCCGGGCTCGCCGCGCTTGCATTGGACAAGGCCATATATTATTTTATTTAAATCTGGCTTTATTAACCAATAACCTTATTTACGGGCAGATACCGAATGAAAAGCATATTCACCGCCATCCTGACAGCCGCCGCGCTGCTGCTCCCGGCAGCCGCCAACCCCGCCGACTCCGCCAATTCGCCGTTGGAGCTCTACTTCTTCGGCTCCGCCACCTGCGGCGAGTGCTTCGAGATCAAAAATTCGCTGCTGTTCCCGATTGAGCGGGAACTTGATGGGCGGATCAAGATACAATACTACGATACCGATGCAGAAGGCATTGGACTTTTGCTGAACATGGGCAGAGAGCGTAAGGTGGATATATCTTCCGCACAGCTGCTCTTCTTTCCAGACACCGTACTCCTGGGCTTTGAATCAATAATGGCAAACACGCGCGCGATAGTGGAGGAGTACATAAACGACCCACAGCGCCGGATGTCTATAGGTGCAGCCGCACTAAACAACGCCGAGTCATTAGAACTAGTCGAAGAAGAGTTCAGCAAACTGGTCTTTTGGGCAGTAATCGCCGCCGCGTTTACAGACTCAATAAACCCCTGCGCCATCGCGACCATGGTGTTTCTGGTATCATTCCTCGCAACCCAAAAGCGCAAACGCCTGGAAATCCTCTCTGTCGGGCTCTCCTTCACCGCCGCCGTCTTCATCACCTACCTCCTATTGGGAATAGGTGCGCTTAAAGCGCTAACCGCCCTAAGCGGATACGGCATCGCAAAACAAATCATAAGATGGATCGCCATCGCTTTGGCAGGCGGCGTCGGAATAATAAGTTTCATAGACGCCTTCAGCTACAAAAAGACCGGGGACTCAAAAAGTATAATGTTACAACTGCCCAAACCGGTAAAAATGCGCATCCACAAGGTCATAACAAACAACATGAAAGGTTCACGCCTCATCATCGGCGCAATCATTACCGGCTTTCTGGTGACACTGCTCGAGGCCATTTGTACCGGCCAAGTGTACCTCCCTATCATCACCACGCTGGCCCAAGCCAGCAACAGTTCCCAGCAAAAAACCGCCATGCTCTACCTTATAATGTACAATTTCATCTTCGTAGTACCGCTAATTGCAGTAATGATAGCGACTTACTACGGAATGCGCTGGAACCAGCTCTCCAAAATGGCACAAAAACATCTTACCTTGTCAAAAATAATTTTAGGAACCGTGATGCTAGGATTGGCGGCCTATATGCTCCTGGCGTGGGCGTAATGTTTTGTGCAATAAATTGGGGTTTACCGGTGTGAATTAAAAACAATATGGGATTATGTTTTGCCGGTGCCTTGAGCCATCGCCATCCCATGGTACGGGGGAAAAGAGGCGGCTTGCTGTGCCTGCGGGAGCATGCAAT
>Ga0209755_10003146_pt1 | contig 21136 bp, 15 predicted proteins | sample TergutCo191P1_FD_187301 | JGI IMG/M metagenome (GOLD analysis project Ga0209755, IMG submission 187301) | Cornitermes sp. P1 segment gut microbial communities from Petit-Saut dam, French Guiana - Co191P1 (SPAdes) (version 2) | ecosystem: Host-associated > Arthropoda: Insects > Digestive system...
AAAGAACCTTTGGAGTCTCCTCCAAAGGTTCTTGATCTTTGCTGCGGTCTTGGAAGAATCAGCGCCGAGCTTGCCAGAATGGGGTTTTGCGTAACAGGCGTTGATATCACCGAAAGTTTCTTAAAAGCGGCAAAAGAAGATGCGAAATACGAAAACCTCAATATCGAATATATACAAGCTGACGCGCGCGAATTTATCCGCCCGGACTATTTTGATACAGTTGTAAATTTATATATTTCCTTTGGATATTTTAAAGAAAAAAAAGACGATTTAAAAGTTTTACAAAACGTGTATAAATCCCTAAAAAAAGACGGCACTTTTATAATCGAAACGCTCGGCAAGGAAATCGCTTCGCGCGATTTTATCGAAGCTGAATGGTTCGAACGCGCAGGCGGCTTTATGCTCACCGAATACGAAAGCCTCGATTCGTGGACATTTTTAAAAAACCGCTGGATTTTAATTAAAAACGGCAAGGTAATGGAAAAAACATTTGTCCAAAGACTCTACTCCGCTTCGGAGCTTAAGGATATTCTTACGGAAGCGGGTTTTAAAGAAATTGATATTTACGGCGACTGGAATATGATTCCCTATAACCATCTTGCAAATAAATTAATCGCCGTTTGCAGAAAATAAAATATCTTTTAATTATTCAAGCGCCTGCATATCCCTAAGAGCCTGCTGCGCAATGGTAACTTGATTCCTAAGCCTGTTAATTTCCTGTTCCTGAGTTGTATTTGCAGTACGAAGCTGCGCAATGGTTGCGTTATTGTTTGTTTTTTCTGTTTCAAGTTCAGTAATCTTTACCTTGGTTTCATCCGAGTTGTGTTCCAGAGTTTTAATTTGCTCCTGAAGCTGCGTAATTCTATTAGTAAGACCGGAGCCGCCTGTGCTTAACGCATCAATTGTTTTTTGCATTTCTGAAATATTATCCTGAAGCTGCGCATTTTTTGCCATTAAATCAAATTGATCGCCCTGCTCGACTGATCCTTTTTCATTTACAAGAGCAATGCTTCCTGCAAATAAATTGGCGGCAGCTTCCAGTCTTTCTTTTTCTTTTGTAAGTTTTTCAAGTTCCCGCATTGCCGCATCTAATTCACCGGAAGCTTTTTGCTGTGCTGCTGTAAATTCCTTTGTGCGCTGTTCCATTTGCGCGCGAAGACTTGCTTCTCTTGTGCGCGAGCTTTCCAGTATCGCAGATCTTTCATCCTGAAGCGAGCCTAACTCCTCGCGGAAAGCGTTCTGCAGCGCAAGAAGCCTTGCCTGAGCCGCGCGCTGTTCTGCGTTTAGTTCCTCGTTACTCGAATAAAGCGCCAAAAGTTCATCGTCAACCTGTCCGAGGCGCGAAGCAATTTTATCAATTTCCGATTCTTTTTCGGCAATTTTATCCGCGGTATCTTTACGGATTTCGTCAATAAGCGCTCTTTCCGTCATGTTATAAACGGCTTTTCCAGTTCTTACTTCTGCGTCAGTTTTACCGTTGAAAAACACCAACAAAAACGCGCCTGCCGCAAGAAGAACAGCAGCGGCGATATTTACAGCAACAGGAAAAACAGCGCCGTTCTTTTTTGGTTTAATAACATCATTTTCCTGCGAAGAAGCCGAAGAAAGCTGCCTGCGGTTTTTCTCGGCAAGTTTATTTATCGTATCCAGAATTTCTTTCTGCTCTTCTATAGAAAATCCGTTTTTTTCGCTGATTTCTATGTTATCTTTCATCCTATTTCCTCTTCCTTATTTCGCTTCCACTTTTGTTGCTTCTTTATTTGCAAGGCGTATACCGCCGGCTTTTAAACCGCGCACATTGTAATCCTGCGCTTTAAATATTTCTTCCAAAACTTTAAGCCTCGGTTTTGGTTTGTAATGAACCGTAAACGAAAATTTTGGGCGGATATCAAGATGCAATACTTCCGCGCCGTCGGGGACAAGAAAATAATCCTTGTTCATTATCCATGTCTCTATAACAAACCGTTTAATGCAAGGGTTACCGGTTCCCGGCTCTTTATAAATAATTGTAAAGTCTGTTTTGGAAAGAATATCTTTGTTCGCGGCTCCGATAAACCATGCATTTGCGCCGACAAACGCTTTCTCGCTTAAATCCATTACCGTGTACATTCCATTCTGGCGGATTGTAAGAATTCTGTCAAACGGCGATACTTCGGCGATTTTTGCTCCGGACACATTTGTTCCAAGGTAGCCTGATTTTATATCGTATTTTAAATCGACATCGCGCTTAACAACCTCTTTTGCGATTACCTTGTCAAATTCACCTACGACAGTTTTTCGCGCGCCGCCTGCAATTTCTTCGTTGGCTTTAATCTTGGCGATAATTCCCTTTAAATACGAAACCGAATAGGCGACAATATTTTTCAGGTGGGCGTTTATTTCTTTAATGCGCGCGTTTATCGCGTCCATTTCATCTTTTGCCTTATTAATGTCGTATAACGAAATTCTGCGGATTGGAATGCGCAGAAGATGCTCAACATCATCGTCTGTAATTTTTCGCGGTCCTACCTCTTTTAAAAACGGCTTAAAGCCCGAAACAACGGCATCCTGAACGCCTTTTACGGTTTTCATTTTTTCGATGCCCTTGTAAATACGCTCCTCTATAAAAATCCTTTCCAGTGTGCGAAGATGCAGCTTATCCTGCAGTTCCTTTTTTTCCAGCTCCAGTTCTCTTGTAAGAATTTTTACAAGCTGTTTTGCATGATACTTGATAATTTCGTTAGCTGTCATTACAGCAGGAAGACCGTTTTTTATTACAAGAAGATTAACGGAAATTGACTGCTCGCACTCTGTAAACGCAAAAAGCGCATCCACAGTTTCCTGCGCGTAAACGCCGCGGGCAAGTTTAATTTCTATTTCTACTTTATCTGTTGTAAAATCGTTAATGCCCATTATTTTAATGCGTCCGTTTCGCGCGGCGGCATCAATCGAATTAATAATGCTTTCCGTAGTGGAACCGAAAGGAAGCTCTGTAATTAAAATGCGTTTTGGGTCAGAGGTATCAAGCTTTGCGCGAACCAGCACTTTGCCGTTGCCTCCCTGATAATCGCTGACATCGACAAAACCGCCTGTCGGGAAATCAGGGAAAAGCTCAAACTTTTTTCCGTTAAGGCAGGCGATCTCGGCTTCCAGTACTTCTATTGCGTTATGCGGCAGAATCTTTGTGGACATACCAACTGCAATGCCTTCAACGCCCATAATAAGAACGACAGGTATCTTCGCCGGAAAAAGAACAGGCTCCTTATTGCGTCCGTCGTAGGAATCTGTCCATTCTGTAAGTTTGGGATTATAAAAAATATCTTTGGCTAACGGCGTTACGCGGCATTCGATATAACGCGGAGCTGACGCGTCATCTCCTGTATATAAATTGCCGAAGTTTCCCTGCCTCTCGATAAAAAGCTCTTTATTGGCAAGCCCGACAAGCGCGGGGTTAATAGAAGCTTCGCCGTGCGGATGATACTTCATACACTGACCGGAAACATTAGCGACCTTGTGGAATTTACCGTCGTCCATTTCAAAAAGGGTATGAAGAATGCGGCGCTGTACAGGTTTTAACCCGTCTTCGAGATCGGGAATTGCCCGGTCTTTTATAACGTAAGAAGCATATTCAAGAAAGTTTCGATCGAAAAGGTTTTTTATGTAAGCCATTGTATTATTTTATAATAGAGAGCCAAAGGGGTCAATAATCCTATTTTGATATAAAACCGAATTTATACCCTATGCCTATTTGCATTAAATAACGGCGGTATCCCGATGAAAGACTCGATTCGGGTATACTCGATTCATAAAAATCCAAAGCAAAACGAGGATCCAGCACTAACATACCGGGACCCATATCCACGCCAATCTGACAGCCGATTATCCACGAAAATGACGACGGGTTTGTTTTGTTTTGAATTGAAAAATTACCGTAAACGCCCGTGTAAGGTTCTATCATATAGATTTCAGCCGGTTTTAATACGAATCTTAATGTTAAAGGTATTTCCAGAATTAGATCCTGATATTCTTCTACATCTTTTGAAACAACAACCCAGTCCTGAGAAATTTGCACTCCAGCGCCAAGAGACATAAAGTTCATAAAATGAAACTCTGCATTAATTCCCGCTCCGAAATTCAGCCAGCTGATTGACTGACCTACGCTTGAATAGAGACGAGGAGCCCATAAAACACCTGCGTCAAGATAGAGCCATTTATTGCGGAAATCTCCGCTGCCGCTTCTAACTTTTAATTCGCTTGAAGGAATGGAGGAAAGCATATTTTGAACCATGATTGAAACCAACTGACTGACAGATTCGTCCGCAATTTTGTAAACAATATATTGCTCTCCTATCGCCTGATCTGTCGCATTATTCACAAGAGCCAGATAAAAAATATATTCAAGGTTATCCGCGTTAAATCTGTCCGCCTCGGTTGTAACAGATGAAGAAGGCGCAATATTTTCATTGCTTCCTGAGTCATAAAACAAAATATTGTTATCTACTTCCCACGAAAAAAATTCCCGCCTTTCTTTGTTATTACGCACACGCGGATACGGTTTGGGCGGCACAGGATTGGAACTATCCGGCACATGAACTGCGGCGGCAGTTGCGGCAACCTCGCCTGTATAAGGTTCGATTAAACCTTTAAGGGTAAACTGACTGCCTCTTTTTGATTTTGTAGTTTCATGGTGCTGTAAGATAACCTCATAGGAAACCTGCTGCTGAAAAAATGTATTATCCTCAGGTATTCCGTAACCTATTACAGGCGGAACATATATTCTAGCCCCGGCTCTTGCCTGAGAAAAAAGAGGCGAAAAAATCATGAGGAATAACAAAGCAAAGATAAAAAGAGGGATTTTTCTCATACTAAAATTATAGACTATAGCCAGATAAAATCAAGGAAATCATTGCCTTCGCCGGGAGGAGGCACATTGATGCCTTCCACTTTAACCAGATAAAAATCCGTTTTACCTTTATAGGTTCCCCTGATTCTGTATTCCCCTGCTTCCGAAAAAGGAAAGTGCGTATTAAGCACAACCGTTTTTTCTGAGGATAACCCATGGTTAAATATTAGTTCCAGCAATAATCCGGGATCACTTGGATCGATATAACTTGAACCTTTTGAATCTACGACAAAAACGCGTAAATCCTCCTGCCGGTTAAAAATATGCGCTCCGTCCCCTGTATTTAATTTATATTCCTTGCGGTACGGCTCCAGCTTCATAAAATCATATATACCGCTGCCGCCGCTGTTTGTGCTGATACTTCCGACAGGCTGGCTGCAGCCAGTAATAATACATACCAAGAGAAAAATAATAGTTATTTTAAACAGTCTGTACATACTGTCTGCATCCACCGGAAATTAAATCAATTATTGAACAGCGATTTGGATTACATCAAATGGTCCATCACCTACGCTGAATAATAAAGCACCGCCTTGAGAAGTAGCACCGGAATCCAAATAATAATTATAAGAACCAATTCCAGGCTGTATTTTCCATGTAATTGGACCATCAGTCAAACCAAGAGCTTGTGTTTTTGCAATAACAGGAATGCTGAATGTAACAGCAACTAAACCGGCGTTTGCGCCGACAGCTGCGGTAGTATCCAAATTAAAAACAATAACCGGGTCGAAAGTCGGATATGCAGCTATAGCAGGAGGATTAGCAGTCATTGACGCACCTATAGTAAGTGCTGTTGATTGATATGTAAAACTTCCGCCTTTTCCGTTCGGTACTTGAATGGCTCTCGGCATAATACCATTGTAAATATCAGCGGCTGTGTATTCTACAACTCTTATTGCTGAACCATAATCAGCAATTGGAGTAGTACCTGTAATAGTAATTGGATATGTTACAGTATTATTTGCCTGACCAAAAGCAAGCGGTTTTGGAGTGTATGACACATTATTAATGGTAACTGGTGTTGCTGCAGGCGGTGTGCCTCCGGCTGATACTGTACAAGTGGAACTACTGCCTGTTAATGAAGCAACCTCAAAAGTAACACGAGTAGTATCAATATCTATTATTGTTCCTGGGGTGGCATTAGCAGTACCATCCGCATCTACAAGCTTCCCTACTGCAAGGAGTGTTTTACCATTCATTGTTCCAACAAATAATACTGCTGCAACAGCTGCATCAGGATCACCATAATCAAGAAGAGGTCCGCGTCCTACACCCGATATTGAGGCTGATTCACCAATTATCCATGATGCTCTTGTGGTAACTCCTCCGCCAACAAATACAACTTCATAAAAGTCATGTCCTCTTTTTGCTATATCGGAAGACAACGCACGTGCTGCTCTATCAACAGGTACTGCGCCTTCAAGCAAAAGAGTTACATTCTTTCCGTCTGCAGAATATATTACATTGGTATATTCTACCTCACCTCCGATTCCGCCATCGCAGGCTATTATCACTCCCAAAGATAATGCCAATAAAACCGCAAGTCCTCCAATAACCAGCTTTTTCATAAATCCTCTCCAAAAATAAAAATAAAAATAGGAAACCTCAAGGTCTCCTTTTGAGTACAAATGTCTCCTTTTATAAATTTTCTGTCGTTTTATCCTATTTGTCAATAGTGTTAAGAAATATAACTAAAAAAATGTTAATAAAAGGTACCAAAAACGATATTTATTAAAAAAAAACGAAAAATAACCGTGAGTTTACGCACAGTTTTTTGTATATTATTGTTTAAAAGGTGAAAATTAAGATTTTTAGTATAATTCGTATGGATTATCCGCATTATCACCGATAATCAGCAAAATAGTACCGCCTACGGCTGAGGCAGTACCGTCATCCAGGAATTCAAGGCTTACACCGGATGTAACAGGGTATCCGTCAGAATCTGACAGTTCATCCAGTGTATAGGGACCGGGTCTTATCCGCCAGCTAAAGGCTTCTGAATTATCTGTGCCGGTAATATGGGATATTGCATATACAGGAATACTATAATAAAAAGATGTTAATCCTTCACCGCTTACAATGTTAAACATATACGGAACCTTACCGTCTGCTCCTGCAAGCGCGCTTCCCTGTGCAAGTATAAAATTCCCTGTTAAATCCAGAATACTCGTGTAGTCCGTTATTTCTTCTTCTATACCATGTAAAATAAATTTAGGAGACTCAAATATAAAGGCTGGGTCATCGGTTCCTGCCCTAATTCCGGCAAAACGGTTAGCTATTGCCTCTTCATGTGCAGGATTTGCAGCATCAAGATTTGAAAATTTAAACGTATAATTTCCTGTTTGAACAGACGTATCAGCGTCAAGCTCAAGTGCGGAGAATGTAACGCCTGCAGGATCGGAGTTATCATAACGAATGTTAAAGGGGATAAGATTAGCTATCGAATCTGCAAAAACACCGGCTTCCAGGGAATGAATCGTAAATGTTACAGTTTTTGAAGTGTCTTCTATTACTGTGTTATCCGGTTGACCGTCAACATGGGAGATTAAACCGACAGCAAGAAGATTTCCGGTATTTTTATTACCGATAAATAAAACTGCCGCGCCGTTATCGTTATCAACAATATCAGGGTCGGCGGAACCGTAATCTATACCTCTTGTAACACCGCTTATAAAGCCATACTGCCCAACTCCCCAGTTTGCTCTTATAATTTCATCACCGGCATCTGTTTTTGCATAAAAAACAACCTCAAGAAAATCAAAACTTGCTTTTGCTGCCGCATTAGAAAGAGCGCGGGATACAAACTTGGCGCTGTTTTTTGCGCTTGAAGCACTGCTGTCATCAAGTCTGAGCGTTACTCCCCTCAGTCTGTTATTTTCATCGAAATCATAGGGCTTAAAATCTTCATCCTGACGGGAATTATCAGGATAAAAATCGCAATTTACCGCAAATAACGCTAAAACAAGCGATAAAACAGCGGTAAATGGATTAAAAATATAGACCTTTATCCCTTTCATTGCCCATCCTGCGTTAATTATTGTCCGTATATTGTATATTCTCAGCGAAATAATTCAAATTGTCAAGGTTTTATTAGTATCTAATCCTATTTTACAATCGCTTTAATTTTTTCCGCCCATTTAATCCAGTTCTCATCAGCTTTATATAGAGCAACACTGTTTGCCGGAACAAAAAATTCTATATCGCCGGAAGTATCAAGAAATACGCCTGTTCCAAGCTTAAACGGCGTATCTCCAAGGAGCGTTACGCTTTTAAGAGAGGTACAGCCGTTAAATGCGTTCATACCTATATTTGTTACACTTTCAGGAATAGTTACTTCTTTAAGTGCGGCACAACCGCTGAATGTAAAATCTTCTATCCATGTAACATTACTGGAAATTGTAATACCGGCAAGAGCAGTACAGCCGTTGAATGCACTGTAACCTATTGATGTAACGCTGTTGGGTATAACTATACCGGCAAGAGCAGTACAATTTAAAAACACGCCGTTTCCGATACTTGTAACGCTGTCAGGTATAATTACACTGGTAAGAACTGTACAGCCTTCGAACGCATTATCATTAATTGAGCTTACACCAGCATTGATTGTTACGCTTACAAGACTTATACAGCCGGAAAATGCACTCTTGCCTATGCTTGTTACATTACCGGGAATGATTATACTTGCAAGCTTACGGCATTCAGAAAAAGTTTTATCCCTGATTAAATTAACACCGGTTCCGATTATTACGCTTTTTAATCCTGTACAGCCTGAGAACGCGCTTGTCCCGATAAAAGTAACGCTGTCAGGAATGATAATTTCATAAAGTTTTGGACAGTTGAAGAACGCTTCACTGCCGATGGAAGTTATATTATCGTGAATATTTATATCAGTAAGAACAGCACAGCCATAGAACGCCTTACTGTCAATAACGGTCAAACTATCGGGGAATCTGACAGCGGTTATTGCCCTGCCGGTTTTGGTTATTTCAGCATGAAATCCATCATTTGCTATCTTGGTTATTATTATTCCGGTAGGATTAGTTCCTTTATATTCAATTGGGATCACTATTTCAGAAGCTTCTGCAATGCCAATAGAAACTGAACATATTCCATCGACTATAGTATACGCAAGCCCTGATGTTGATGTTATGGAACGTTTATTAATAAGTAAGCAATTTTTACAGGTACCTGTTTCCTCACCATTGGTTGATTCAAAATTAGGAAAACTACTTATGACCCAGACATAATCATGCATTATTTTGGGCTTTAATACTTTACCGCATTCTTTGCATTTCTGAGGTTCCTCACAAGTTGCCGCAGGCCCCGGTGAATGGGTATGGCTGTCATCTTCGCAGCCGGTGAATAAAAAGATAATTACCGCCAAAAGAACGGTAAAAGCAATCCTCATGGTTTAATTATCGCATATTTGGGGAGATTTTAAAAGTCAACTGCTGTCTTAGCCTGCATCTTCAATCAGGTTCTTCATAATGTATTCGCGCCTTTCCGGCGTATTTTTACCCATGTAGAAATTTAAAACCTGCGGAACCTGCTTCAGCGTGTTTACGGAAACAGGCACTAAGCGGATGTCTTCGCCGATAAACTGCCCGAACTCCTTGGGGCTGATTTCGCCCAAACCCTTAAAGCGCGTAATTTCTACAGACGCGCCGATAGCCGCTGCTGCTTCATCGCGTTCTTTTTCTGTGTAACAATAACGCGTTTCTTTTTTATTGCGCACGCGGAAAAGCGGCGTTTCCAGAATGTAAATATGCCCTGCCGTTACAAGCTCCTCAAAGTAAGAGAGGAAAAAAGTCAGCAAAAGGTTACGGATATGGAAACCGTCAAAGTCCGCGTCTGTCGCTATTACGATTTTCGCATAACGCAGACCGTCTATATCGTTGTCTATTCCAAGCGCCATCATTAAATTAAAAAGCTCTTCATTTTTATAAATGGCGGCGCGTTTTTTACCGTAAACATTTTCTACCTTTCCGCGCAGGGAAAAAATCGCCTGCGTTAATACATCGCGGCTTGAAACAATTGAACCTGACGCAGAATCACCCTCTGTAAGGAAAATGGTAGATTCTTCGCCTTCATCGCCGTCTTCCAAATGATACTTGCAGTCTTTAAGTTTTGGAATTTTTAAGGCGATTTTTTTTGCAGCGTCGCGCGCTTCTTTTTTTACGGCATTAAGCTCTGTGCGCAAAGATTCGTTTGCGGTAATTTTGCTTTCAAGTTTCTTGCTTGCAACAGGATTTTTATGCAGCCAGTCTTCCACAGCATTGCGCACTTCCTGCACAACCCATGCGCGGATATCCGAGTTTCCAAGTTTATTTTTTGTCTGGCTTTCAAAAACCGGGTTTTTAAGTTTTATCGCGATTGCCGCGGTTGTTCCCTCTCGCACATCTTCGCTCTTGTAATCTTTTTTGTAAAAAGTCTGAATGCCTTTTAAAAACCCTTCCTTAAATGCGGAAAGGTGAGTTCCGCCGTCTGAAGTATACTGCCCGTTTACAAACGAAAAATATTCTTCGCCGTAATTGTTGGTATGCGTAAACGCAACTTCAAGCTGACCGTTAGCTGAATGCTTACCCTTGTAATAACCGAGGGGATAGAGCGCGTCTTCTCCCGTTTCTTCGGTTAACAGGTCGTATAAGCCGCGGTTAGAAATAAATTTTTTATTGTTAAACGACAGCGTAAGACCTGCGTTAAGGTATGCGTAATTCTGTACGCGCTTTTCGATAAACTCCGCGTTAAAAAGATAGTCTTTAAAAATCTCAGGGTCAGGGATAAACTCCACCATTGTCCCGTCTTTTAAATTATCTTTTAATTTTCCTTTGCGGTCGCTTTTTAATTTTCCTCTTTCAAAAATTGCTTCTGCAAATTCACCGTTACGGACAGCGACTACCCTAAAATGAACCGATAGCGCGTTAACCGCTTTTGTACCTACACCGTTTAAGCCGACAGAAAATTGAAACACATCGTCATTGTATTTCGCGCCTGTATTAATAACGGAAACGCACTCAACAAGTTTGCCGAGCGGAATGCCGCGTCCGTAGTCGCGGATTTTTACCATCGCTTTGCCGGGCTTATCAATATCTTTAATCTGGGTTTCGATTAACTTACCGTTACCCATGATAAATTCATCAATACCGTTGTCGATTACTTCTTTTAACAAAACATAAATGCCGTCATCAGGATTGGAACCATCGCCCAGGCGCCCGATATACATACCGGTTCGCAGTCTTATGTGTTCAAGCGAGGAAAGCGTTTTTATTTTTGATTCATCGTAAACCGGAGTCCCGGACGCTTTTGTTTTAGATATCGCCGGCTTTGCTTCTGTTTTTTTCTTGCTGGTTTTCTTAACTGGCATAATGCTACCTTATAATTGCTTTTGAAGTTCCTGTATATACGCTTCGCTGTCGCGGACGCTTTCTTCAAGGTCTTTAATATTTCTTTCAAACTCAGTTATTCTGTCTTTTTTATCTTCTATCGACCTTTGATATTTTTCAATTTTTGCTCTTTCTTCATCTATCGAAAGAGACGCTTTAAGTTTAATTATTGCGTCGTCATTTTCCGCAAGAGACTGACTCAGCTTTGCCGCTCTTCCGATTATCTCGCTGTCTTCTGCTGTAACAATAGAATCGATATAATACTTTCGTTCGGGAGTTATGTCCTCATCAATCCCTGATGCCTGCATTCCGAATTTTTTATAAAGAGCGCGGAGAGATTCGTTTACCTGATTAATATGATTCTTTACGGACATAATCTGTTTCTGAGGATTTCCTTCTATGCCGAAGCTTGCCGAAATAATTCTCTTTTCGTCCTTTAATGACGAAATCTCATCCATTGCGTTTTTGGAAATACCGCGCAAGGTATCAATCTCAGCAAGTATCATAGCCACTTCATCGTCTCTGCCCGCAGATTCCCTGTTACTGTAGCGTTCGCCTACATCATGATACAAATGTTCCCGGCTTTCCTGCGCCTTGGTTAGAAATGACCTTAACACAAGCCCCTGAGCGCTTTTTCCTATCCATGAAAAAACATTGCCGCCTTCCTTGTTATCAAGTTCCCCTATGCGCGCTTCCAAAGAACCCAATTTTACAGATAAAGCCTCAGCCTGTTCCCTGAAAAAGGACGTGTAATCGTCGTAATCGCTGTTTTCGAGCAAAGCCTTTCCCAATCTGCGGTAAATTGCGGACATTTCCCTTGCCCGCTCCCTTTCTTCGTTTTCCCTGCGCGAAATAGCGTCTTCAAGTTCCTGGAAACGGCGGTTTTTTTCTTCTATTTTGACTATTGCTGTGTTAGATTCGGCTATATCCAGTAAATGTTCGTTATATTGATTAAAATCCTCAAATTCAGGCTGACTTTCTTTGGCTCGTGAGTATAATGTTTCACCGAAATTTATCAAAAGACTGTCCAGAGAAGCCCGGCTTTCCTGGCTGTTTCTCAAGAGATCGTCAATGCGTTTTTTTCTATCATCCATATACTATAAATATAAGTCTTTTTTAGCGCTTTGGGAATAGGCAAAGGCAGCTGCTACGCCTACCGTAGCTGCTAATGTAGCTGTTACTATACCTGCTAATGTAGCTGTTAAGGTAGCTGTTAATGTAACTGCTACTATAGCTGCTAATGTAGCTGCTACCTTAGCAGCACCCTCGACATTATGCCAAAAAAAGTGTATAAAGGAAGCACAAGTTGAATCGATAAAAATAAGGAGTAAACAACATGAATTTAAATGAACTAAAACATGCAAAATTGAAAACATGGGTAGAAGAGGCAGTTGCTCTCATGACCCCCGATTCTGTAGAAGTTTGCGACGGCAGCAAGGCTGAATACGAAAGAATGCTGCAAACCATGGTTGATGCAGGGCTCGGCGTAAAATTAAACCAGGAAAAAAGACCGGGCTGCTACTGGTTCCATTCGGATCCTTCAGACGTAGCAAGAGCGGAAAGCCGCACCTTCATTGCCAGCAAAAACAAGGATGATGCCGGTCCCACCAATAACTGGACAGATCCGGTTAAGCTTAAAGATGAAATGAGGGCTCAGTACAAGGGCTGCATGAAAGGCAGAACCATGTACGTTATTCCCTTCTCCATGGGTCCTGTCGGCTCAAACATTGCCAAAATCGGCGTTGAAGTTACAGACAGCCCCTACGTTGTATTCAATATGCACATTATGACAAGAGTAGGAAGCAAGGTTCTGGACGTTCTTGGTTCAGACGGCTTCTTTGTTCCCTGTCTCCACTCAATCGCCAAACCCTTAGGTCCTGGTGAAAAAGACACTGGCTGGCCATGCGAACCGGATGTAAATAAGAAATTCATTTCCCATTTCCCGGACACATACGAAATCTGGTCATACGGCTCAGGTTACGGCGGAAACGCCCTCCTTGGCAAAAAGTGCCTTGCGCTCCGCATTGCATCAGTTTTGGCTCGCGACGAAGGCTGGCTCGCAGAGCACATGCTTATCCTTAAAATTACTAACCCGCAAGGCAAAGTAAAATACATCGCCGGCGCGCTTCCCTCAGCTTGCGGAAAGACAAACCTCGCCATGTTAATTCCTACCCTTCCCGGCTGGAAAGTTGAAACAATCGGCGATGATATTGCCTGGATGAAATTCGGCGCAGACGGTCATCTTTATGCGATTAACCCGGAAGCCGGATTCTTTGGCGTAGCTCCCGGAACCAGCGACCACTCAAACAAGAGCGCGATGGATTCAATCAAGAAAAATACAATCTTTACAAACACAGGTCTTACAGAAGACGGCGATATTTGGTGGGAGCAGATTGGCTACGGCGCACCCGGCAGCACAATCACAAACTGGAAGGGCGAAAAAGTTCCTTCTCCGAAAACTGACAAGGCAGTCGCCGGTCAGGAAATTGCCCACGCAAATGCGCGCTTCACAGTACCAGCTTCACAGTGCCCGGTAATCGCGTCTGAATGGGAAGATCCAAAAGGCGTGCCTATTTCGGCATTCCTTTTCGGCGGCAGACGCCCGTCAACAATTCCTCTTGTAAACGAAAGCAAGGACTGGATACACGGCGTATTTATGGGATCAATCACAGGTTCAGAAATTACAGCCGCTGCTCTCGATCTTAAAGCAGGAACAATCAGACGCGACCCATTCGCGATGCTTCCTTTCTGCGGCTACCACATGGGCGATTATTTCGCACACTGGCTCAAGCTTGGCAAGAAAGCGCAGGACGAAGGAAACGGCGGCAAACTGCCCAAGATTTTCTTTGTTAACTGGTTCCGCAAAGACGCTGAAGGTCATTTCATGTGGCCGGGTTACGGCGAAAACAGCCGCGTACTCGCGTGGATGTTTAACCGCTGCGACGGCGCCGATAACTTTATCGAAACACCGATTGGCAACCTGCCCAAACCTGGCAGCATTGAGCCGCCCTCAGGCGTTAGCGCAGAGGTAATGGCAGAGCTTATTAAAGTTGATACCGAAGGCTGGAAGAAGGAAATTGACGATGTACGTCAGAACCACTATTCCAAGTTCGGCGAACACCTGCCAAAGGTTCTTTACGAACAATTGGACAAAATGGAAAAAGGCTTAGGCTGATTTAATTAAGGCAGCTATTCCAGGAACTGAAGTTTTGGAATAGCCAATTAAAAAATCCGGCAGGGGGTTTCCCATGCCGGATTTTTTTTTGCCGTGAATTATTTATTATTTATTATTTCTTTTTTTTCACCTTACTGCTTCGCGGTATAATTCCCTGTTGAGCATTGATAAAACTAAAACAGTATTAATAGGCAGTTTATACGGAACAGTAAAATCGCCGCCTGAATAATTAACAGTAAAAAGCCTTTTTACTTCACCTGAAGGAAGCTGAGCGTCAAGGCGAACCGATAACGGATACGGATTGGGCGGAATATTGTAACGGAAAAGACCAAAGGATTCGCCTGATTCGAGTTTCTCAGGATTTGTTACTGTAATCTGCACAGGCAAATCTTTTGAAATTGTTGAACTTACTGCCGGCAGCTGCGTTACAACAGTTTCGCCGCTTTCACTTCCGGCTCTTTCTCTTGTAAGAAAAAAGAAATTAATTCCCGTAGAAGATATTACTTCCAGCGCTTTGGAAATAGAAAGCCCTGTTAACATCGGCACTGTTACTGATTGATCTTCTCTGCCCTTGCTTACGACAAATTCCAGAGCCATAGGACCTGAAATATTCGCGCCTTGTTCCGGTTTCTGCGCAATAATTATTCCTGCATTTTCAGATGAAAATTGATACATTAAAGGTTCTTTTATGGAAAGAAGAGGAAGTCCTCCTGCTGTTGCGTTAATGGTTTGAATATCCAGACGAACTTCATCAATGTTACGGCTTACAAAGTTTTCTACCCTGTTTACTACCACGCCCTGACTGACAACAAGACGTATCCGCCTGCCTGCCTTTACAAATTGCCCGGGTTTATGATCCTGTTCCAGAATTAATCCTTTGTCTCTTGATGATTGCGAATAACGAAGCTGAATGCGCGGATAAAGCTCTTTTACCTGTAATTCAAGCAATGCTTCGGTTAATTCCTTGCCTGTAACATCGGGAACCATTGTTTTTTCTTCGCCGTTTACAGCAATAAAGAAAACAGAAACTGCGATTAGTCCGACAAAAACCACCAATCCGGCGGCTGCCAAAATAAAAACTCTTAAATGACTTGCGACATAATCTTCGATTGAACTTAAATCAAATCCCATAACTTCCTCGTAATTTATCCAAGCTGAGAGCCCGGTAAATCCCCGGCTCCGTTTAAGAAATCACGCCAAAAAAGCGCTTTCTTTGTCTGGTATTGAAGCTTGGTAACAGCCAGAACACCATCCCCTGTTTGTATCAGTATACCACAATTTTTGTCAGTTCCCAAGACCTTGCCGGGCTGTTCTTTATCAATTTTACCCTCAAACACACATGCCTCTAATATTATTAATTCTTTGTCCTTGTGAATAGTCCTGCAAAGAGGCCAGGGCGTAAAGGCGCGCACAGCGGCATCAATTTCCAATGCGTTTTTATTCCAATCAATAATACCGTCGTCTTTCGTAAATAATCTACAATGAGTCGCTTCGCTATGATTCTGCTCTGTCTTTTCTGCAGTTCCGTCCGCAATTTTTCTGATTACATCAGGCAGCATGACAGCAGCTTTTTGCGCGATTAAATCACTCAGAGTTACATTCGTTTCTCTACCAGTTAGTTGAAATTTCTGAACAGCCAGAATGTCTCCGCAATCCATTTCATCAGCCAGAGTTTGAATTGAAATCCCTGTTATTGTGTCGCAGTTTAAAATCGCTGCCTGAATCGGAGAAGGTCCCCTGTATCTAGGTAAAAGACTTGCATGAATATTAATTCCGCCGAGCGGAAAGAGGCTTAAAAATTTAGGACCAAAAAGCCTGCCGTAAGCAAAGGAAACAAGCAAGTCCGGTTTTAGAGCGGCAACCTGTTCCCTTGCCTCAGCGTCCAGTTTAAAAGGTTTTAAAATAGCAAACTTTTGCCTGGAGACTGTAAGCAGTTTCTCCGCCGCTTCACCGACTTCTGTAGGCAAAAGCGCGCCATGCCGTCCTTTTGCGCTGTCAGGGTTAGTTAACACGCCAACCAGCTCAATATTATCAATGTTAAAAAATGCTTCAAGAGACGGGACAGCAATGGCAGGACTGGCGGCAAATAATATTCTCATTTTTTTTTGGACTTTTCATATTTCTCGATAAGTTTTTCGCGTTTATTTTCCGGAATATGATCCAGAAACAGCACTCCCTCCAGATGATCGTATTCATGAAGTATAACACGCGCAAGAAGACCGCTTGCTTCCAATGTGAAAGGTCTGCCTTTTTCATTCCATGCCTGTATTTTTATTGTCTCTGACCTGACAACATTCGCGTAAATGCCCGGAATCGAAAGACAACCTTCTTCATATTTATTAGTTGCCACAGACGTTTCCAGTATTGACGGATTAATAAATACATATCCTTCTTCACCTTCGACGCAAATGACAAAAATACGTTTCATAACGCCGACTTGCGGACCTGCGACTCCTACTCCCTTATCCCTTTTTAGAATTTCTAGCATTTTTACGCATAATTCTTTAATTTCATTGTCAATTTTATCTATTTTAATGGCTTTCTGCCTGAGCAATTCATCACCAAGAGTTAAAATATCCATATTGAGATATAATATTGTAAAAAAGATATTTCGCCAAGATGTATATATGTAAAATTGCAATGAAATATATCATTTTGCGCTGCATTTCATGTTTTGTTTGCAGCTCTTGACAAAAACAAGCTGTTTTGCTTATAGTATATGACATGGGAGTACTTACAAGCCAGAAAATCAATGTTTACTACGAACGCTTTAAAGATATTGATGTAACCTTTACAAAAGACATGATACAGGTTACCGGGCTTTTAACACAGCAAATACATCTTAAATGCGGCAACGATTTTTGGCCATGCGTTGTTTATACTACATCATTTTCAGGCGCTAAAGTTGTCGCGAATGTAAAAACAGGTATTCTGGCAAAGCTTCAAGCTACAAATAATTTTGTCTCCCTTCGTTTTTGCTTCAGACCTCCGGGAGAATCAAACACTGTAACATTCTTTGTCGGAGCCCGCGTCATGGCAAGCGCGCCTTACGGAGCTACGCAGGATGTAAATATGTTTACCCTGCAATTTTCCAACCGTCCGCCTGATGATTTTATCGAAATAATCGGGCGCGTTCTTGATGCAAACGTAAATTCGTCAAAGCGCAAGGACGACAGAATCCCGTGCACGGTAGAGAATTTACGAAGACTGAATATTCCTTCTGCAGAAACTGCGGTCTTTATTCAGGCAGTTCCGCGCCGCTGTATTTTAAGAGATGTTTCTTTTTCCGGCGTAAAAATAATAATGCTCGGCGTTGCTAAATTCCTGCTTGAAAAAGAAGCGTCGATACGCGTAGATTTTAATGATCCAAGAGAATCCTATACAATAAAAGGAAAATTCATCCGCGCCGAAGCTGTAGAAGGAAAAAAAGAAATGGTTGCTCTTGCATTAAATTTTGCGGATTCCGCAGTTCCAATGGGTTATAAAATACGCCTTAATGATATGCTGACTACAGCGCGCGCAGATTACCGCACTGGTTCTCAGGAAGAGCAGCCGCCGGGACAGGCTTAAAATACCTGATTATGATTTTTTACCTGTTTTATTAATTATTAAAAGCCAGCGCCAGCACTTCTTCAAATTTTTCTACAGAATGAAACTCTATTCCTTTTTTAACATGATCCGGTATCTCGTCCAGATCGCGCTCGTTTTGTTTTGGAAAAATAATATGCTTTGCTTTATTTCTGCGCGCTGCGATTGTTTTTTCTTTTAATCCGCCGATTGGAAGCACCTGCCCCGTAAGCGAAAGTTCTCCTGTCATTACAAGTTTAGGCGTAATAATTTTTTCGCGCACAAGCGATAAAAGCGCGGTTGCCATTGTAATGCCTGCCGAAGGACCGTCTTTGGGCGTCGCGCCTTCCGGTATGTGCAAATGAATATGATTTTTTTCAAACCACTGGGCTTCAACGCCGTATTGATTTACAGCTAACTTCCGCGCGACAGTCATGGCAATTTCCGCGCTTTCTTTCATTACATCGCCCATTTTTCCTGTCAGCGTATAACCTTCTTTTCCCGGAAGCGATGCCGCTTCTATTACAAGCGTATCGCCGCCCATGCTTGTCCATGCAAGCCCGATAGACATTCCAGGTTTATCCGCAATTTTAAAATCATCTTCGCGGAAAATTGGTTTACCCAAATGCTTTTCGATTAACTTTTTATCGATACTAAATTGCATGGGTTTTATTTCGCATTTGTAAACCGGAGAAGCGTCTTTTACTTCTTCAGCATTTTCTACCGGGCGTGCATTTTCAGCTATAACTGCCGCGCCGTTCGGCGCAATGTTTTCCTGGGCGTCAACTATCTGCTTTGCAAGTTTGCGGTGAATCTTGTCAAGATTTTTTTCAAAGTTGCGCACTCCTGCTTCACGCGCATAAGAATTTGCAATATGCAAAAGACTGTCCTTTGTATATTTAACCTGATTTTTTTTAAGTCCGTTTTTTTCAAGGCTCTTTGGTAAAAGATAACGTTTTGCGATTTCAAGTTTTTCTGTATCGATGTAACCGGGCAGCTGGATTATTTCCATGCGGTCGAGCAATGGTCCCGGAATTGTGTCTAATGTATTTGCCGTAACAATAAAAAACACGTTGGAGATATCAAAGGGTAAATCTAAATAATGGTCCCTAAAAGAATTATTCTGCTCAGGGTCAAGCACTTCCAAAAGCGCGCTTGCAGGATCGCCGTGGTAGCTCTGCCCCATCTTGTCTATTTCGTCTATCATAAAAACAGGGTCTTTAGTTTTTACTATTTTTAATCCTTGAATTATTTTTCCGGGCATCGCTCCTATGTATGTGCGCCTATGCCCTTTTATCTCGGCTTCGTCTCTCATGCCGCCGACAGAAAACCTGAAAAATTGTTTTCCAAGCGCACGCGCAATTGATTTTCCTACAGAGGTTTTCCCTACTCCCGGCGGACCTACAAGGCAGACTATCGAACCCTTTGTATCCTTGCGCAGTTTTCTTACAGCCAAAAATTCAACAATGCGCGTTTTTACATCTTTAAGACCGTAGTGATCTGCTTCCAGTATTTCCTGCGCCTTTTTTAATTCAAAGTTTTCAGGTTCTGGTATGCCCCAGGGAAGGGCTGCAATTACGTCAAGATAGTTTCGCGTAACAGTAAACTCAGGCGAATGAGGCTCCATAAGGGAAAACTTTTCCATTTCAAGGTCTACGGCTTCTTTTACTTCGCCTTCAAATTTAAACGCGTCAAATTTATCCTTAAACCTTTGGTAATCGGAGCTTTTCGCGTCTGTAGTCATGCCAAGTTCTGTTTTTATCGCTTTTAATTCTTCTTTTAAAAAATAATCCCTCTGTGATTTTTCTATTTTTTCGTTTATCTCGCGCTGAATCTTTTTTTGAATACGCAAAAGTTCCTGTTCTTTTTTAATAAAAACCAAAACTTGTTCCATGCGCTTACGCACATTTAAAACTTCGAGTATCTTTTGCTGTTCCGCTTTTTCTATATTTAAAATACTGGCGATAAAATCCGCTATCTTACCCGGATGATCTATATTAATCATGTTAAGGCGCATTTCTTCAGAAAAGAGCGGATTATTTTCGCTTATCTGTTTCATCTCGGAAATGAGCGCGCGGGTAAGCGCTTTTACTTCGCTTGTGTTGTCTTCTTCATCTTCGAGATACTCAACCGCAGCGACAATCGGATTTGAAGGGTTGAGAGTTTTTTTTACTTTAAAACGTTTTAATGTTGAAATAAATATATTAACTCCGCCGTCCGGCAGATTTATTTTTTTTACAATTTTTGCGGCAGTTCCTACGGTGTACAAATCACTGATGCTTGGCGTGTCGGTATCATGCTGCATCATCACAAGCCCGATTAGTCCGTCGCCTGCGTTGGCATCTTCAATTACTTTAACGTCGGTTGGGTTGCCAATCATAATCGGCGTAAAAATCCCGGGAAAAATCGGACGCCCCATTAGAGCAACGAGGTACAGCTTGGGAGGAAGCAATTGATCGATTGGTATTATTTGATCTGACATATTCTATATAAGATCTCACACAAAGGCGCAAAGACACTAAGGATTTTTTACCGATCCTTTGTGCCTTAGTGCCTTAGTGTGAACTCTTAAGTTAACCCTTGATGCTATAAAATGCTTTTTTACCGGCGTATTCTGAAATGCCGGAAAGTTCATCCTCGATTCTCATAAGCTGATTGTATTTGCAAACGCGATCGGTGCGGCTCATTGAACCTGTTTTAATCTGTCCTGTTTCCAAACCGACTACAAGGTCAGCGATAAAATTATCTTCTGTTTCGCCTGAGCGGTGAGAAATAATTGCGGTGTATCCCGCTCTCTTTGCCATTTCAACAGCTTCGTAAGTTTCGGTTACAGTTCCAATCTGGTTTACTTTGATTAAGATTGAATTACATGCGCCCATCTTGATTCCTTTTTCCAGGCGTTTTGTGTTTGTTACAAAGAAGTCGTCGCCGACAATCTGCACCTTGCTGCCAAGGCTCTTTGTAAGTTTCACATAACCATCCCAGTCATCCTGATCGAGCGGATCTTCTATCGATACAATCGGGTACTTATTTACCCAGCCTGTGTAGATTTCGATCATTTCGTCAGCAGAGAAAAGTTTATCCGGGTTTGATTTCCAGAATTTATAACCTTTCTTTCCGCCTTCATCA
>Ga0209755_10003147_pt1 | contig 21132 bp, 26 predicted proteins | sample TergutCo191P1_FD_187301 | JGI IMG/M metagenome (GOLD analysis project Ga0209755, IMG submission 187301) | Cornitermes sp. P1 segment gut microbial communities from Petit-Saut dam, French Guiana - Co191P1 (SPAdes) (version 2) | ecosystem: Host-associated > Arthropoda: Insects > Digestive system...
TCCCGTGTAAAAGCGCCCGATGTCTCAAGCCTGCCTTCGATTACTTCAAGCATATCTTCATGTTTATCAAGGTAATCCCAGTTGAGATTGCTCATGAGTTTCAACTTTTCGTCATTGGTTAGTTGCATCATACCTATCCTATATTATAAGACAAATTTGTACGAAAAAAAAGGTGACAGTCACCCACGCTATATATGGTATAGGTGACTGACACCATTAATCCAATTATTTTTCGGTTATATCGGTATAACCAACAACTTCGCATCCTTTATCGGTGAAAAGTTTTTTTGTTCCTTCCGCGCTTTTCTTTGTTCCGCCGCTGGCAGAGATCATTATAATTTCGACTTTTTTACCTGACGGGATAACTTCAACAATGTTATTAAAAGCGGGCGCAGGGTAGCTTGCCCAAACAGGCGCCATGACAATTATTTGATCATAGGATTTTAAATCGGCGGCAATTGGTTTTATATTTACCGTTTTTCGTTTTAACGCTTTGGGAGCGCCGACAAAAAAAGCGCCGAAGCCGGATGGCTTTTTTACCTCTGTAATTTCTTCAATATCGGCGCCGATTTCGCCCGCCTTTTTAACGGCAAGCGCCTTTGTTTTTCCTGACCAGGAATAGTATAGAATAATTGTTTTCATTTAATAATGATAATAGGATTTTTAATCAGTGTAAAGCGTGAGGAAAGTAAAAGTTTCACACTGAGGCACAAAGGCACAAAAGATTGGAACCATAATCTTTCGCGCCTTTGCGTTTTCTTAGTCATTCACTTATTGCTCAAACGCTCCGCTGCCAATACCATTAATAAAAGTAACTGATTGTATATATCCGCTGGCAATAGGAGCGCTGCCTTGAGTAACGCTTTCTGAATTATATAAGTAAACGCCAAAAGTTGTTGTATCATTTCCTGCATAACCATTGATATTACTTACACTTGGATTTTGCTGTGTTCCTCCTGGCGTCATAGTCCAAACTTTTAATTCGACAGAACCATCGTTTCCAATTTTACCGCATTTACCGCCCATTCCATTACTGTTAAGACTTGCGGCAGCGGTGATTAATAGTTGTCCATTATTTATTGAGTGTTGCGCATAAACATATTTACCACTGTATGCACCAAGACCTGTAATGGTCAATCTTCCTGAAGTTTCGGGCGCTAAGTCCTCTTCTTCGTCTTTACAAGCGGTAAACGCAAACCCAATTATTACCGCTAACGTAATAAACCCAATCGCTTTAAATGTGTTTTTCATGAAAACACCTCCTAAATTTAATATGGGAAAATTTTAACGGTCAAATGAATATTCTGTCATGAGTAGTTACGCACGGTTTTGAACGAATTTTAAATATTTTTTTCTAAAAATTATCAAATATAACGCTAGTATGTTGACAATAGCGTTATATTATTCTATCATTAGTATATGGGTAAAATTATGGCAAAGGCAAATGTTAATGTAAGAATTGACAGTCACATCAAGGAGCTTGCAACCAAGCTTTTGCATAGAATGGGGTTGGATCAAACAACGGCAATAGAAATGTTTTACAGGCAGATTATCGCAGAACGCCGATTGCCTTTTCAGCCTGTTGTAGCATCGACTCTTGATGAACAGATTGCCGCCGCTGCTATAAAAAATAACCCAAAATGCTAGAACTTACCGCAGATGAAAACGGTAATATTTTAATTGATAAAAAACTGCACCCGGATGTTTACGACTGGGCGGCAAATGGTTGCAGAAAAACAGAATCTGCTTGAGTTTTTAAACAAATAAATTTATCCCAGTCTTACAGCTTTTCCAGTTCCAGCCTGGATTTAATGCCTGTTTTGTCATATACGCAGCTTAAAATGTTTTCTACTGTCCTCTGGCTTATGCCAAGGCGGGATGCGATTTCGCTGTTGGATAGATTGTTTTTTACAAAGGTTAGAATCTCTGTTTCGCGTTTTGTTAAAAGACTGATTAATTTTGCGTTGGTGTCCAGTTTTGCCTGAGCGCAGTCGTCAATATGTGTTTTGCCTTCGAGGATTTTTAACAGCGCGTTTTCCAGTTCACATTCGCTGCGGCATTTGCAGATGTAACCCTGAATGCCGATGCTTAACGCCGCACTGACGTGTGCAAAGTCATCATAAGCCGAGTACACCGCTAAAAATGGCATTTTAATTTTTTCTTGCGTTTGCTCTTTAAGCCAGGGAATGATATCAAGACCCCAACCGTTTTCCAGTTGAATATCTATCAGCAGCAAATCCGCCGCAGTTGGCAAAGTTGATGTTTTATGCCTGCTGTAAGGTGAAGATAAAAGCGTTTTTGCGTCCTCAATATTGGAAACCGCTCCTAATACATTCCAGCGGCGCGTTCCTGTAAAATAAGACACAAGCCCTCCGCGCATTATTGGGTGATCTTCAATAATGATGATATTCGGCAGTTTATCCATCTGAAAGCTCCAAATTTAATGGGGGGGAGAGAGGATATAATAACTCAATTCTCACCATAAGACCGTTTCCGGTCTCACTGATAAAATCTACCGCTGCGCCGATAATTGCCGCTCTTTGACGGATGCTTCTTATTCCCAATCCTTCATTTGCAGTTGGCATGTTCTGCATGCCCATGCCTTCATCACAGACGCAGATTAAAATTTTTTCTGATGTACCTCGTAAATCCCGTCTGACTGTTAAAGCCGCGCGGCTCGCTTTTGAATGTTTTTCGATATTATTAAAAGCTTCCTGAATCATGCGGTAAAGATGAAGCTGGTTTTCCGCGCTGATATGTGAGAAATCAAGACTATCTTCAATGGAGCAGGCGCATTCAATTTCCGAGCGTTTGGAAAATTGCGCACAGAGCAGAGCAAGCGAATCTTTAAGTGACAACCGCGTGAAATCGGGCGGCATAAGATTGATGCAAATTGAACGGATTAAATCTGACACTTGCGTTTCATTCGAACCGCGCCCCTCGCGGACAAGCGGAAGAACCGAATCATGCAGTTCGCGTGAAATACGAAGTCTTTCCGTTTCCAGCCCTTCAATCATCAAATTGGAAAATTCGCGGCTCATAAGTTCCTGCTCTCTCGCTTTGCGCACCGACATATACAGATAACAGAGTAACAGCATGAGGATCGTAATAAAAATCGTAAAGAGCCAAACAAGGCGGATATATGCTTCTATTCCACCCAGCGCGGCAGCGTATTCTATCGGCATAGATAATAATATATGATATAATTAAACATGCGCAAGATAATGACAATAATTTTTTTGTGCCTTGCGGGGACATTGCTAAATATCACTATCAGCAGACTAAGTTTTCTTTCGGGGATTCCGTTATATCTTGATACAGTTCTTACAATTTCTGTAACGCTTACCGGGGGGTTATTTTGCGGAGCGGTTTGCGCGGCTCTGACGAATATTATTTATCACACTTTATGGGGTTACGGCTGGGAAGGATACCTGTTTGCTGTTTGTAATATTGCCACGGCATTTATCACATGGCTTTTTATCAGGATTTTTCCAAGCGAGCTTGACCTTCTGCAAAAGAAGCTCTTAAATAACGCAGGCGTTAGCGTAAAAAGCAGTCTTATTGGAACTATTATGGACAGGGTTATTATTCTTATAATTTTTTCCTTTGCTCTGTGTCTTGGCATGAGTTTTTTTGGCGGTTTCATTGCAACTGTCATTATTGCATTAGACGCTTCTTATAAATTGTCAGGCTCGGGAATTGCGGCAATATTCAGCGCGACCATGTTTAAAGGAAACACGCCTGTAATAATTGCGGAAATTGTTTCGCGAATCCCTGTTAATATAATTGACAGATTGATATCGGTATTCGCGGGCTACGGAATTGCTCTGGGTTTTAGGCGTTTAATCCTTCCTTGACTAAGTTCCTCATTTCCTGTATAAATAAACCTGAACAAAGGTGTTTTTTACGCGAATTTCGCTAGCTTTATGGAGGAAATTATGTCAGATAAGGTAATTTACGAAGGAAAATCAAAAATTGTCTGTGAAGGCCCGGATAACGACAGCTTTATCATGCGTTACAAGGATACGGCAACGGCTTTTAACGGAGAGAAAAAAGAAGATCTTTCCGGCAAAGGTAAATTGAATTCGGCAATTTCAAATTTGATCTTTGATTACCTTTCAAAAAACGGCATCGATACCCACTTAATTAAAATAATTGATGAGACTTCCGCTGTTGTAAAAAAAGCCGAAATCGTCATGGTGGAAGTCATTGTCAGAAATGTCGCCGCCGGCAGTTTCTCTAAAAGATTCGGCGTTTCCGAAGGAACAGCTCTTAAAAATATTACGACAGAGTTCAGCCTAAAGAGCGATGAACTCGGAGACCCAATGATAAACGACAGCCAGATAACGGCGATCGGCATTGCGACCGCCGACGAGCTTTCTTTTATGAGAGCGCAGGCTTTAAAGATTAACGAACTTTTATGCGCGTTATTCGAAAAAATGGGAATCAGGCTTGTCGATTTTAAACTTGAGTTTGGAAGAGCAGGCGGTAAAATTATTTTATGCGATGAAATATCGCCCGATTCTTGCAGATTCTGGGATGCTAAAACCAACAAAAAATTAGACAAAGATGTTTTCCGCAGAGACTTGGGCGATGTGCTTGAAGGATACAGAGAAGTTTTAAAGAGGCTCTCTGAGGTTAAGAGTGCCTAACGATACCGGTCGTTACGAAAACCCGTTATGCAAAAGATACGCCAGCGGAGAAATGCAGACAATCTTTTCTGACAATTTTAAATTTTCAACATGGCGCAGATTGTGGATCGCTCTCGCTGAAAGCCAGAAAGAGCTGGGTTTGAATATCAGCGATGAACAAATCGCGGAAATGAAATCGCGCATGAACGATATCGACTACGAAGCGGCAGCCGGTTACGAAAAAGAAATCAGGCACGATGTTATGGCGCATATTAAAGCGTACGGCGATCAGTGTCCCAAAGCGATGCCGATAATACATCTTGGCGCTACTTCCTGCTATGTCGGCGACAATACCGATATTATTGTTCAGCGCGATGCATTGCTTCGCGTTAAACGCCTTCTTGTAACCGCGCTTGATACGCTTTACAAATTCGCAGATGAATATAAATCTCTGCCGTGTCTTGCCTTCACTCATTTTCAGGCGGCGCAGCCGACAACCGTCGGCAAAAGGGCTTCACTGTGGATGCAGGATCTGCTCTTCGATCTTGAACAGCTTGAGTTTTGTATCGGGAATTTAAAACTTCTCGGCTGCAAGGGAACAACAGGCACCTGCGCAAGTTTTCTTTCCCTGTTTGAAGGCGATCACGAAAAAGTAAAATTACTGGAAAAAAAGATCGCCGAAAAAATGGGTTTTGATAAAGTCTACGCCGTAAGCGGTCAAACCTATTCGCGCAAAGTCGATTACTACACTTTATCCGTGTTATCCGGTATCGCGCAAAGCGCTTACAAATTTTCAAACGACATTCGTCTTTTATCCCACATGAAAGAATTTGACGAACCTTTTGAATCGGGGCAGGTCGGCTCAAGCGCGATGGCATACAAGCGCAACCCAATGCGAAGCGAGCGCATCGCGTCACTTGCGCGTTACGTTATAGCGGATACGCAAAACACCGCCATGACCGCAAGCGCGCAATGGTTCGAGCGCACGCTGGACGATTCGGCAAACAAGCGCATCGCAATCCCCGAAGCTTTCCTCGCCGTAGACGCAATTCTCATGCTGATGATAAACATCACAGGCGGCATGACAGTTTATCCAAAGGTAATAAAAAAACATTTAGACGAAGAGCTGCCATTTATGGCAACCGAAAATATCTTAATGCACTGTGTAAAAGCCGGCGGAGACAGGCAGGCTCTTCACGAAAGAATTCGCCTGCATTCGGTAGAAGCCGCAAAAAAAATCAAGCTGGAAGGCGGAGAAAACAATTTGCTTGACTGTATCGCGAAAGACGCGGCTTTTGGCATAACGCGCGAAGAGTTAAACAAGTTATTGGACGCCGGACAATTTACGGGAAGGGCAGAACAGCAAACCGAAGAGTTCTTGCGCGATGTTAAAAAGATTCTTGAGGCGAATAAAGAATTTTTAGGCGCCGATGCGAAGATATCGGTTTAAATAAAGAAAAAAAGGTCAACCTATTCCTGCAAGCTGTCACGGCACAACAATCTCGCTTGCCGCCTTCCCGTCAATCGTATAAACTCTTCGCGGATTATGCGGATCAGCATAACGCTGACCGCGGTAGAAAAAGACGTATTTATAGGTGCCGGGCGGCATCGGAATGAGAAGGTTGTAATCCCCCGGCGATGTTTCTTTAAGTTCATACATAAACGGATCCCATCCGTTGAAATCGCCGGCTACAGTGATGCTTTCACCCGGCGGTCCTTTAAACGAAAAAAACAAACCTTCAGGTAAACCGTTTAGCGGGCTTTGTTTTTGAGGTCTGTGCGGCAGAGGCAAAACGGACAATGTCAGCCCCGAAATCGGGTCTCTGCGGATCTGATCGACGGACGGATCGATAGTCCATAAGCCGTTTATAATGATCCTGTATTCCAGTTCCTTTAAATGACCGGGAACTTCGTATACATGGAATTGAATCCCCGAATCGATATATGGGTCCGGGAATTTTGCGCCCGGAGGAATTGGCGCGTTCAGACGATCCTGAGAGACTAAAAGCTGTCTGAACCAGTAAGTTTGGGAGAAATTTTCGTGCGCAAAGGCGATTCCTACCCGTCTGAGTTTGGAATCGGCGGTAAAAACCACCAAATCTTCGTGAATTATGGGAGCGGCAGGTCCGCGAAGGGTTAAAATCTTGTCAATCAGTTCATAGGTTTCCCAATCCGCGGCATTTACGGCGGCGGAGAAACACGCGGTTATTACCATTAAAAGAACGAAAAATCTAATCGTTTTCATACATTCTTTACAATTATCGGTCGATATATAATTATCTTAATATGATAACTTTAACGCAGCACGGCAGCATAGCCGTGCGGTTAAATCGAACATAAAACGGAGTTTTATGCCGTCATTAAGCGCGCTGGGACAGTTTAGAGACTCGTTTGTAAACATCGCAAAAGAGAAAGAAGATGTTGAATCTCTGAGTATTCCTTTTGAACCTCTGCCCCTGCCCAAAAAAGAAGCGCCGCCATTTGAGTATAACAGACGCGACAACGCAACCGGTTCCCCAGGAGCAGGTGCAGGCGCTGCCGCCGCAACCGATGATTTTGACGTCAACTCTTTTTTAAATGATCTGCCCGGAGATGACGCTCCGCCTGCCGATCTTACTCCGTCCGACGATATTGTTTCTGATGAAGCTCTGTCTGCGCTCGGCGGTTTCCTTGACGATATAAATTCTTCACCGGCGCAGATCGAAGAAGAGGAAGACACCTCTCCTCCTGATGATTTGCTTGCCGGTTTTTCCGACGATATGGAATCTGCTCCCGCGGATTTTCCTGCCGAAGAAGCTGATAAATCGGATGCTGATGATTTAGATTTGGATGATCCGGGCGGCGGAGAAGCCGCTTCCGGCGAAACGCCTTTAGAAGATTTTGATATGTCGTCTCTGGGGCTTGATGATTCCGGTTCCGATGAATTGCCTTCCGCCGATTTCGATTTGCCGCTGCCCGATGGAGATGATTCCAACGCAGGCGAATTGCCGTCTGCTGATTTTGAGGAAGAGGAAGACGAAGATATCGGCGGCATTGATTTGGGCGGGGAAAGTCCTCATTACGAAGAGCCGGCAGAGCAAAGCGCCGCTGACAGTTCGCCTTTGGATGAACTATCTGAAGAAGACGTTCCCGCGGAAGACGCGTCAATAGATGCTCTGCTGACAGATGATGCGTTCTTGGACGACGCGTTCGCGGACGAATTGACTGAAGCCGGAAGCGGACTCGCTGAAAGCGAAATCTCCGATGGAGGTATCGACTTAGGAGGCGAAGAGCCGGCTTTTCAAGCTGAAGATTCCGGCGGTGATTTTTCATCCGACGAATTGCCCGATATGGATTTCCCCGTTGATAATGATTCAGAACCCGCCGCAGATTCAGATTCTCCTTTGCCGGATACGGATTTTTCAACTCCCGACGATTTGCTTTCCGACGATTCATTTCTGGGAACAGGTGATGATTCATCCGCCACGATGGATTTTGGAGATGATTTAAGTTCCGATTTTGGATCGGATTCAATTGATTTGGGCTCGGAACCTGCGCCCGAAGCGGAGCCGCATGAAGCCAATTTCACCGGTTCTGATTTTGGCAGTGATGATTTTTCCCTCGATCACCTTGATGATATTTTAAATAAATCCGCTCCGGCGGCGGCTGCAAAACCGCAGCCGAAAAAAGGTTTCTTTTCAAAAAGAAAAGAAAAAGCGGAAAAAGAAGCGGCTGCCTCCGAAGATGACGTTGAAGAGATCTCCCTCGATCAGGAAGACCTTGATAAACTGCTCCGTACCCTTTCATCGTATCCTCTCAATTTAAGAGTAATCTGCGAAGAGATAATCGCCGAACAGGTTATCCTGCCCCAGCAGTTATCAAAGTTAATACGCCTGCTTGTAAACGGCGCTCCCGTTAAGGAAACTGCCGCTCACGCGGAATCAATTATCGGAAAGCCGATTATTATTCCAAGGAGTTTTGAAAAGGGCACGGGAGCCGCTTTCGAAGCCGAGCAGTCGAGTTTTGCTTATATCTTTGTTCATAATTTCCTTCCTGTTTTAAGAATAATCGCGTTTGTTGTTTTACTGATACTCTCTGTTCTGTATCTGAGTTACAAATTTATTTATACGCCTCTTAAGGCGGAATCGCTTTATAAGCGCGGATATGAGCGTATTCCCGCAGGGGAGTATCAGCGCGCAAACGAGTTGTTTCATGACGCTTTTCAAATGCACCGCAAGAAAAAATGGTTTTACTCCTACGCCGAAGCGTTCAGGGATCAGCGCCGCTATATGCTTGCGGAAAATAAATATGACGAACTTTTAAGATATTATCCGCGCGATAAAAAAGGCGTTTTGGATTACGCGAGTTTAAATACCTATTATTTAATGAACTACGACAAGGCGAACAGGCTGCTTCAGCGCGAAATCCTGGATTATGCGCCTGATGATTTTGACGGTCTTATTTCGGCAGGCGACAATTTCATGGCATGGGCGGATTCCGATACATCAAGATTTTACGACAAGTACGAAGACGCGCGTTTCTCTTACGCAAGACTGTTGGAAAAATACGGATGGCAGCCGCCTCTTGTTGAAAGGATGATGACATATTTTATCCGCACGGACAATTTAAAAGAAGTGCTTCCCTTAAGAGTGTGGTTCGAAAGTGATCCGAAGCGCCGCCGTCTTTCGCCTCCGTCTCTTACAGAACTTGCCGGTTATCTTTTAGACAAGCAATTGGAAATAACAAAAGGCGTGCCGAATCCGTATATCGAAAGCATAACAAGCGTACGCGCCATGCTCTTGCAGGCAATCGGCGAAGATCCGTATCTGCCGGAAGCGCATTATCATCTTGCGCGTTATCATCATAGTTTGAACAACGCGTATGAAGAACGCAAAACATTGGAAAATTCAATCCGCGCCTTCGATTTGGTAAAACAGGAATCGGTGCGCCGAAGGCTCTACCGCGCGGATACCCATTACCGTTACGCAAACCTTCTTGTTAACAACAAGGAATTCTTCCCGGCTGATGAGCAGCTGGTAAAGGGCATTGAACTTTTCGAAGATTTCCTTAACAGGAATTTAATTCCTGCGAGTCCCCAGCTAGGTCAGATGTACTCTCTGCGCGGAGACCTTGAGTACTTTGTAAAAGCAGGCAACATGGAAGCCGCTCTCAGGAATTACCACCTTGCCGAAAGATACGGCTACTCGCCGCCTGAGGTTCAATACCGTATGGGAGCCGCGTATTACCAGCGCGAAGACTGGAGAAACGCTCTCGATTATCTTTTTAAAGCATCCTCGGAACTGCCGTTTAACAGGCGGCTTCTCTTCGCCCTCGGAAATGCGACATTTAACCGCGGCGACTATTTCGCAGCCAACGGTTATTACAGTCGTCTTCTTGATACGCTTGAAGTCCAGCGCGTAAGGCTGCCTGTGCTTCTGCCCAATGACGGCGCTCAATTCCTGGAAGTCGGTGAACGCCTGATGATGGCGCGCAACAATGCCGGCGTTGTGAATGAAGCGCTTGCCGATCAGACCGGTAACCGCGAATACCGCGCCAAAGCGATGACTTTATACGCCGAATCCTCGGGCGCATGGAGCGCAATCACCCGTAACCCGGAAACAATGACGAGAATGCGCCTTACAGACAGCCCCGGCGCTCCCAGCATCAACCTTGGCTACCTGAATGCCAACAATGCCCTGCGCCCAAACAGCGCTTACAAACCTCAGATTTTTGTCAGAATCGACAAGGATGTCCTTGAACCGTCCAAATGGGAAGAATTGGCTCCTTTCGGCGGGTTATAAAATCCCCAAAAAACATTGACTAAACCTATCTAGTGTGCTAGAATGAAGGATACCAGTTTGGTAGACCACTTAAATCATACCTTTTGGATAAAGCGATGCAATATTTTGATACTCACGCCCATTTGGGCCTTATTGTTGAAGACCCTATCGAGCAGCTAATTGTTATTCAGGAAGCGAGACAGGCTTCCGTGAATAGAATTGTCTCGATCTGTAACAGTCTTCACGACTTCGGACAGGTTTATGAAAACCTGAAATCGGCTGCGAATGTGTACCATGCCGTGGGTGTGAGTCCTTCCGAGGTGCAAAACCCCGGAAAAGACTGGTTCGCCAATATTGAACAGAGCGTTCAGTATCCAAGAGTTGTCGCTATCGGAGAGATCGGTCTTGATTACTACCGTAAATTCGGCGATAAGAAATCCCAAATAGAACTTTTCATTACTCAGCTTGATTTAGCGTCTAAACTCAACCTGCCTGTAATAATTCACAACCGCGACGCGGGTCATGATGTGCTTGATATTCTCCGCGACCGGCTACCTCCGCGCGGCGGCGTGTTTCACTGTTATTCAGAAGACGCTGCTTACGCCGAAAAAGCCCTCGACCTTAACATTTACTTTTCCTTTGCCGGAAATCTTACATACAAGAACGCGAAAAATTTACATGAGACGCTTACGGTTCTCCCTGTCGACAGGATATTAATCGAATCGGAAAGTCCCTTTATGGTTCCGGCTGATTATCGGGGCAAAAGAAACATGCCCAAGTATCTGCCGTTAACCGCCCGTTACATGGCTAACATGCTGGACATGGACGAAGAGGAACTTACGTCTCAATTATGGGAAAACTCGTGTAAGTTTTTCGGGCTGCCGAATGAATAGCTGAATTTTTCATGTATCATCCTGTTAAAATTGGTTCTCTTGAAATACCCGGCAATCTCTTTCTTGCGCCCGTGGCTGGCTATACTGACAGAGCTTTTCGTTCCATCTGCGCGGAGAATGGCGCCAACTTTGCTTTTACAGAACTAGTCTCCGCCGAAGCCCTGTATCGTAACTATGGAAGATATGGATTAATTTCAAAAGAGTTCACACAAAGGCACGAAGGCACAAAGAACACAAAGGATGAGAGGGAAGATGAGAAGAAGAAAAACTCTTCTTTTAACCTTGTGCGGCGAGGCGAAAAAGAAAAACTCTACGCTATCCAGCTTTTCGGCGGAGAGAGTGAATCGATTTACAAGGCGGCTTGTCTGCTTGCGCCTCTTCAGCCGGACGCGATTGATATTAATGCCGGGTGCCCTGTTCCTAAAGTTGTAAAAAACGGGGCGGGGTCTGCGCTTATGAAAGATCCGGCTAACATGGGAAGGATAGTGGAAGCGGCTGTCCGCGCTTCGCGCGAAAGCCTGGGCGGCGTTCCCGTAACAATCAAAATCCGTTCGGGATGGGATTCGTCTTCGTTAAATTATATGGAATGCGCGAGGATAGCCGTCGAAGCAGGCGCGCAAATGATCAGTTTGCATCCGCGCACACGCGCGCAAAATTACGGCGGCAAAAGCAACTGGGCGCACATCGCGGATTTGGCTGCAAGCTTGAAAGTTCCAGTTACTGGCTCAGGCGATCTTTATGCGCCCGAAGATGCTCAGGCGATGTTAAGGGAAACAGGCTGCGCGGCTGTTATGTTCGCGCGCGGCGCGATGGGGAACCCGTTTATTTTTTCCGCATCGCGCTCTTTTCTGGAAACAGGCAGTTGGGAGCAAGTTTCGTTTTCCGCGCGAATTACCGCAGCCATGCGCCACCTTGAAATGCTTTCGGCGGACATCGGCGAAAGAACAGCCTGTCTTGAAATGCGAAAACAATTCTGCGCCTACACAAAAGGCGTCACCGGAGGAGCCGCTCTGCGCGATAAGGCAGTTCACGCGGAAACAATAGAAGAGTACCGGAAGATAGTTCTGCCGTATTTACATTGGAATTCTTGACCATATAATAAATTTTCTTTATTCTTAAAAAGATGAACATAATAAAACGCTCGTTTCAATATGTTAATTTTAACGCCGTATATTGGCTTATCGGTATAAATGTTCTCATTTTCGCGGCAGCGCAGTTTCTTGGCGGAAGCGTCAAGTACAGGTTAACAATTTATCTGTCAATGATTCCCGCGCTGGTTGTCGAGAAAGGCTGGGTTTGGACTTTTTTTACCTATATGTTTATGCACGGCAGCGTCAGTCACGTTCTTTTTAATATGCTTGGTCTTTTTATCTTTGGTGTTCAGGTTGAAAGGCAAATGGGCAGTAAGGAATTTCTGCTCTTTTATCTGCTTACCGGAACGCTCGCCGGTATTTTTTCTTTTATAGTGTATTATTTTACCGGCAGTTATATTGTAGCTCTTATGGGCGCTTCCGGGGCAATATACGCGGTACAGCTGGCGTATGCGGTGCTTTTTCCTGATTCGATCATTTATATTTGGGGCATACTTCCTCTGCGCGCTCCAGTGATGGTGCTTGGTTTCACGGCGCTGTCATTATTTTTTGTGATTACGGGCGGCGGCGGTAATGTTGCGCATCTCACCCATCTTGCTGGTTTTGGATTCGCCTGGATTTATTTTATGGCGCGTTTAGGCGTGAATCCGTGGCGCCGTCTTACCAGACGCCCGTAAATGAAAGGAAAACTCAATGAAGAAAAAAGTCGGCATACTTTTCGGCGGTAAATCCGCGGAACATGAAATCTCGCTCTTATCCGCAAAAAATGTATATGAAGCCATTGATAAATCAAAGTTCGAGCCCGTGCTTGTAAAGATTGAGAAGACAGGCAAGTGGCAGATGACGGACGTATTTCAGTTTGATGTAATATTTCCAATCCTGCACGGTCCGTTCGGCGAAGACGGCACCATTCAGGGTTTTTTAAAATTGGCTGACATTCCCTTTGTAGGTCCCGGCGTACTCGGTTCCGCAGCCGGCATGGACAAGGTTGTAATGAAGCGGCTTTTCCGCGATGCCGCAATACCCATTGGAAAATTTTTATCTTTTAAAAGCCATGAAAAGTCTTTTTCTTTTGCGGAAATAGAAGCCGCAGTAGGCTCTCCTTTTTTTATCAAGCCCGCGAACATGGGCTCTTCTGTCGGAATCAGCAAAGTCCGTAATGAAGCCGAATATACCGCCGCGGTTAAAAATGCCTTTCAATACGACGCAAAAATCATCATAGAAGAATTTATTCCGGGGCGCGAAATTGAATGCGCTGTACTTGGAAACGAAGAGCCAGCCGCGTCTTTACCCGGCGAAATTATCTCCGCCCATGAATTTTATTCATACGACGCCAAGTACCTCGACGATAAAGGCGCTTCTCTGCAAATCCCCGCAAAACTCGACGAAGACACAACAAAACGCATTCAGGAGCTTGCGGTAAAAGTTTTCCAAACACTATGCTGCGAAGGACTCTCCCGCGTAGATTTCTTTTTAAAAGTAAACGGCGAAGTCATTGTAAACGAAATTAACACCATGCCCGGTTTTACAAAAATCAGCATGTATCCCAAAATGTGGGAAGCAAGCGGCATAAGCTACACAGATTTAATCACGAAATTAATCGAACTTGCAATCAGCCGTTTTGAAAAAGAGCTGGAATTGAAGACGAGCTTTGTGTAATTGCGTTGATATCACCGGTGAAGCTATTAATAGGTTTACATCGATTGGATCATTACTTCACGCAGGGCTTTGTTAATTTTTGTTTGATATCCTTTCCCTGTTGATTTATACCAAGCCAACACATCAGCATCAATTTTAATTGAGATTGGTACTTTAACAGGTTCGATTTTCCAATATTCGGGATGAGCAGGCTTCATACGGGCGATTTGTTCTGTTGATAGTTTAGGAGAATCTTCGTCATAAGTAATGGGAAAGTTTTTTATTTCGTTTATTCGTTCAAGACTTAATTTTTTTGAAGTAATCATCATATTCCTCCTGTTCCTCGTTATCCGCCCGGCGCGCGGAAAATATTCTAATCCGTTCTCTGTAAGTATAAAAAACAATGATGTAAAGAACGCCATTCAAGCAGCCAATGCCATAATACCGATCTTCCTGATTGGAATGTTCATGATCATAACCTTCCAAGAAAGCAGGATCATCAAAGATTTCCAGAATTTCATTAAATGAAAACCCTCGTCTTTTAATATTAAGCATGTCCTTGTTTTCATCCCATTCAAAACGTCCATCTTCGCTGATAATTGTTCTGCTCATAATTAAGTATAGCCTATTAAATATATATTGTCAAGTATATATTTAAGTGTTATTTTTCATGCCGGACATTCTGCAGCTCAATAAGCTCATCTATTTGCCGCAGTACAAAATCCTGATATTCGGGATATAACTCATTAAAAAGACAGGTTACTTTCTCCAGTTTTTCCTCAGAGGTGCTGTTAAACATGCGTCCTTCACCGGTAAGCAGCCAGTGTTTATTGACCGAAAAAGCGCTGGAAATAAGGTGGATGAGGCGGTCATTGGCTTCTTTTTGACCTGTTTCAATTTCTGATAAATAGCCATAAGAAACGTATATTGTTTTGGCAAACTCCCGCTGTGATTTTTTTAATTCTTGACGGATTTCTTTGATCCTTTCATTAACTGACATAAATTCTCTATAGAATTGAGGATATATTAGTAATGCTCGCCTAGCAAGCAAAAATTATAAAAAAATGATGAAAATTTAGAATTATCTATTGACATTATGTTCATATATTGATAATATTGGCTCATATATGAACATTGGACAGCTGGAAAAACTTCGATGTGCTTTTCCAAAATTAACAGAAGCTAATCAGTTTTATATTTTAGGTTTGGTTGAAGGATTGAAGCAAGCGCAGGGAAAAATAAGTGGGAAACTACTAATAAAAACGCAGGATAGTTATATAGAGCAAAAAAAGAGCCTTTAATCGCTGTCTGGTGAAAGATATTTATAAACTTGTGCTGGGTTACAGTTTAAGTAAACACATTCGTAGAATGTGATAATTAATCAAAATTGCTATATTGGATATATCAGCAAAAAAAAGGAGTGAATTTTATGGAAGGGAAAAGGTTTCTTATTGCAGGCTTAGTTAGTTTTATTATTATGACGGGGTTACTATTAATCAGCTGTGATATATTAAAAACAAAGTGTCCCGGAAATGGCGAATGTACTGTTACCATAGATCAAGGCACAGCCGGTCTTTATGTCGATTACGACTCTCCCAGAAGCAGTTGTGGTAGAAGTAGGACATATAATTATGACACTGGCAATTATACTAGCGGGTGTAAAGTTCAGGATACTATGGATGGTTATGGTAGAACATTCGGTACAAAGGGCTGCGATTGCGGTAATTAATTATTCATAAATATCGAATGAAAATTTTATTTAAAGGAAACATTCAATGAAAAAAAGAATTAAGAATTTTTCATTGCCAATTATTGGTTGCGCAGCAGTTATTACTTTTTTAATAGGTGCTTGTGTTGTTCCAGAAGAAGAAGTTGATAACTCTAAATATTATTTTGATCCGCCAACAGGGATACAAGCAACACTATTATCAGACGATCGTACGGTCAATCTTACATGGAATGCGGTGCCAAATGCTGGAGGATATGAAATAAATTTTAGGACTAATTTAGACAGTGGAGATACACGGCGATATTTAAGCAAACCCACAAATCCAAGTTATCAACATTCGTATTATTATTATTGGATTAATTATACTGATGTTACAACAATTTATTATTATATAAAGACGCATCCAAGCAAATCTGGATATATAGCAAGCGACTGGTCTGAACCAGTATCTGTTAAAATTCGTTAATTAATTAACTTATTTTTTTAACGGTCTAATTGGAGGATGCGAAATGATGACAATGTCTTACCACAAAACAATGCATCCTGCAATTACCGTGATGTTACTTCGGATTTTTATTAGGATATATAGCCGAAGACGCTACTCCTTTTGTATTAGGGGTGGGAGCAAATTTTTTTATTAACATTTCTCGATCCGTCTCTTATCATAAACCGTATCCTAAAACAGCGTCCTTAACTGATCCGGCAATATGGAATATTGCGGTTCTGCCTGGAAAAGACGGAATAGAACAGGTTTCACTTTTTTATACGCTACGTTTTTAAAGAATTGCTCGTAAACATGAAGCAAGTTTGGAGTGAAGAAATTTACAAATAAAATTAGCTAAGTGCGAGCTCGTAGTTATAATAAAAGTTCATTCAGAGGTGGAAAGATCACGGAGGATTTGGTAACCAACACTTTGTGCCGCGACCCTTTGGTTCGAAGTGACTTTGTGAGAACTCTTTTTAAAAATAGTCTGGAATCAAAGTTTTTCGTGATTTGACAGAGCCAAATAGAAGAAGGTTTAAAGCCCTAAATGGAGTCTAACTGTATCTTCGACTTTTGCCATATCATCAGAATTAAGAACATTGATATATTTTTTTAAGCGATTTTTATCGGCAGTCATAATTTGGTCAGCCATAAGTTTACTGGATGTTCCGCCAACGTCAACCACAACAATTACACGGATAAATATGTGATATATTACTGGTGAATGGAACAACTACATAAGACCACTGCACCATTCCATAGCCTCATGTTCATATTCTTGATCCGCTGCCATTGCTTTGTAACCCTCTTCCAATTCCGATTGGGTAATAGTTCTATTAGAAAATTTGGTTTGAATAAATTCTGCCAATAAATCCCCGATAGTTTGTTTTTCAACCAAAGGCAAAAGCGTATCATAAAGCGATTCTTCTACATTCAAAGTCAGTTCTCGCATTATTTTTTACGCCTCTGTTTATATTTCTATACCTTTATTCTATGCCATAAATAGCTTTTTAACAACCTCTAAATCTTTCCGATCAGTGCATACATTACCACGGATGATTGATATTATTCTAGTAATATTATATGCTGTGAATATGGATATTGTATTTAAAAAATCAGCATTTGAACATAGTATAACTGAAGCTAGGATACTACAGGCTTTTGATAATCCTCGTTATGATGGTCCTATTGAAGATGAAAGTAATAATAGGTTTATTCGTCTTGGGTTCGATGATAGTGGAAATTTACTGGAAATGATGTATAATGAATACAAGGATCATATTTGTATATTCCATGCTATGAAATGCAGGAGTATCTTTTTTGATCTAATTGAATATTAAGGAGAATTTATGGAAACAATGTCGGAAGAAGAAGCATTTGCTCTGGATGATTATTATACAAAAAATCCTCCGAAAGTAGATCCTTCAAAAGCTCGTATCCGTATTCCAATGATTCGTGTTGACAATGTTACTGCCGAATATTTAAGCGAAAAAGCGAAAGCGACGCATAAAACTCCTGGTGATATTATCGGCGAAATGGTGCAAAAAGAACTTGCAGCTGCGATGTAAAAATTAAATCAGTCAATACAAAAGATAACACAAAGTGTTGTCTACCAATAAAGGCAGAAAAAACTTGGATGGCAAAATCGCATACCAAAAATTGAATAAGACTGGTGCCATTGATTATATCAATAATAATTACGATGCTCTGCATACTTTCGGCGATGAACATATTGTCTGGAATATAGATGAATACTTAAAAAGCCACGAGGTTCGCGGTTAACTTAATTGCTTCATATCGCCAAGCATTTATAGAAACACTACTTTTCATGCCGGACATTCTGCAGTTCGATAAGCTCATCTATCTGCCGCAGAACAAAATCCTGATATTCGGGGTATAGCTCATTAAAGAGGCTCGTAACTCGCTCCAATTTCTCTTCCGGGGTGCTGTTGAACATACGCCCTTCGCCTGTAAGCAGCCAGTGTTTGTTCACTGAGAAAGCGCTGGAAATAGGGTGGATAAGGCGATCATTTACCTCGTTATGTGTTATATTAATTTAAGAAAAAATTTGAGGTTTTTACGGAAATAATGGTGTAAATTTCTGTTTCCCAAGTGTTTAATAATATATGTGATTGGGTAATCATAAAATATTTTTGGAGGGTCTTATGAGAAGAAATGTATTGGCTTTTTTTGGTTTTATGTTAATGGTGGTTTTTCTTGGTTGTGATATGGGGAACGGCGATATAATAAGCGAAGAGAGAACTGTAGAAGGGTTTAATGGTGTCAAACTTGAGGGTGTAGCAAATATAAATGTATATCCTGGAGAAAACTATCGGGTAATAGTAAAAACTGACAGCAATTTAATGGATAGAGTTTTAACTACGGTCAGCGGCAATATTCTGCATATTTCCCAAAAGTCAGGGTCATTTAATGCAACTGAATTAACAATTGATGTTTATATGCCTGAAATTAAAAGTATTATATTAAGTGGTACAGGTAATTTAAAAGTGTTTAATGGGAATTCTTCTGGATTAAGTATTTCCAAGTCTGGTACAGGAAATATTGATGCACAAGATTTTCAAGTCCAAAATGTAACAATTAATCAATCTGGAACTGGGAATTCAAAAGTATGGGCAATAAATACTTTGAATGTAACTCTTTCTGGTACAGGAAATATTTTTTACAAAGGTAATCCAACAGTAAACGTAAATAAAACAGGTACTGGAAATATAAAACCGTTGTAAAATAAAAATAACAATGTTTAATAATATAAAATACATTAGGGGATTGTATGATAAATAAAAAGGTTTTATTGGTTTTAATTGGCATTTTAATTTCATTTACGGCATGTGATAATATGATTGTATCTCCATTTTCACAGGCGTGGAAGGCTCAAATGCCTTATGATGAAAGCGGTGCAACAAAAGAATTACATGTAGCTGCTGTAAGCATGTATGCAGATTTATCAGCAGATGTAAATCGAGAAAAAATAATAACATTTGTCGATAAAATAAAAGCAGAAAAGCCTAATATACGACTTATTTTGTTTCCCGAAACAATACTTGGATATTATTATAGACCTTCAAATCCATCTGAATATCAAAGTACAATAGCGGAGACCATTCCGGGCATAACTACAAATGCAATATCATCAAAAGCAATAGAGCATCAAGTTTATATTTCATTTGGCATGGTACAAAGGATTGGCGAGGATATATATAATGCCCAAGTTTTAATTGGACCTGATGGTGAAATTTTATCTGTTTATCATAAAATGCAATTAGGACCATGGGATGAAGAAAACTGCTTTAAAGCTGGAAGCAGCATTAATTTGGATATAATTGATAATATTAAAGTCGCAACAATCATATGTTCTGATGGTAATTATTTAGAAACACATAAAAAAATTCACGAGTTAGGAGCAGAACTGGTTTTACATGCAAGTGCAAATCCCAAAAGAGAGATAAATGAATTAATTTTCAAATGGAAGTATACTTTTACATGGCTTTTATATGCAAATCGAATTGGGACGGAGGATGGTACAACCTATGACGGAATGCTTTTTTTAAATACACCAAGCGGAGAACTTAAAACAAGTTCTTTAGATAAAGAAGGTTATATTTACGGAGTGGTCAAATGCAGATAAATAGACAATTGTTTTTATTAATGCTGTTTATTGGATTATTACAATATCTTTCAGCGGAAGAATATCAACCAGTAACAAGACAGGAAGAAGAAAAGAAAATAACATTTTATGCAGGAATAAACCCATGGGCATTAGCATCCTTTTTACCAAATCCAATTAATAATTATGTAAATGTAATGGGAATTGCATCTGGTCAAGAATTTGGAATATCGCTTTATGGAGGAATGCATTTTTTGGAAGCCCATTCGCTTGAAGTGAGATTTTCAACAGGTCCTGCTGATTCTGTTTTTTGGGACACGCAATTGCAATTTGGATATATATGGTATCCATTTGAGCAGTTTTTGAATTGGAAAGGAGGATTGATGTCTGGATTAATGCTGCGTCAATTTTTTTGGAAAAACAGCATAACAGATTATGTAATTTTTAATCTAACGCAAGAAATATTACTTGGTTGGCGTTTTCATTTAAAATCAATAGCATTTGATGTAAGAGCTGGTTGGAATATTTCATCTGTTACATGGTCTACAATGCCAAATACCGGCATTGGATCAGGCCAAACACAATTTCCTTATAATCTAAATTTAATCACTGGAATAGTATGGGTTTTCAATTAAAAAGAGAAAATAAACAATAATATACGTCCTTAATTCGTCTAACGGCGGTCATCCTTAACTACACCACATTTTTTTGCGCATGTAAAATGCTGCGCAAACGTCAGTTACCTAGAACGAAAAAAGTGTATTTGATGTCAGCGCAGAATATAAGGTACTCGAAAGGTTCGTGGTCATATCCCTTTATTCTCTGCCTTACCCTGTGATACTCTGTATTACCCTAATTCTATAATACATAAGGAATTATGTCAACTATCTTTTCTCTCTCTTACTCTCCTTTCCTACCTGTTACCCTGTGTTCCAATCAAAAATTGATGTCATAATTGATAACATAATAATCGAGTTACACCTAACGCATATGAAAAACAAAGAAAAACTACATCACTAACCCAAAATAAAATACCCTCAAATGTAGCATATACAAGCCCGTAGAGCGTTCCAAATACCCATCACCGTATCATTTCACCTTTAAACCTTTAAAATCCTCTTTTTAGCAGTTTTGGCTTGACATAAATATTCATTAGTTTTATAAACATAAGAATAAAAGGAATTCTTTTATTTGGGAGGAATTTATTAATGAAAAAGACAGTTGTTGTAACAAATGAAACTAAATCTGGGCGTAACATAAATTTCAAAGACACTAAGACTAG
>Ga0209755_10003148_pt1 | contig 21123 bp, 18 predicted proteins | sample TergutCo191P1_FD_187301 | JGI IMG/M metagenome (GOLD analysis project Ga0209755, IMG submission 187301) | Cornitermes sp. P1 segment gut microbial communities from Petit-Saut dam, French Guiana - Co191P1 (SPAdes) (version 2) | ecosystem: Host-associated > Arthropoda: Insects > Digestive system...
GCCATTGGGCGCGGGCCTTCGGGAGGGGGGCTTGGCAAGGCTTGCGAAAGCGCGCCATACTGATGGCGACATGAAACGGCAGGAAAGCGGCACCACTCAAAGGCCTCGGGCAAGAGCCTGTTTTCGATTGAAACAGGCTTGCGGCGCGGGAATTCCCGCGTCCGAAACCCCATTCGCTGCCCCCCCCCCCCCCCTCTAGGCCAATTTAACGAGCCTGTTTCAAACGCGGCTTTCCCGCCCGGCGCCGCTTTGCGCCGCCCAAATCAGCTTTCATTTGCAAGCGGCAGCGCCGCCCTGAAAAGCGCCGCATGCCGCTTGGGCAAGGCATTCGCCGGCAGCCGAATGGCGCATGGCATGATTTCAATCGCAAGGAGATTTCGCATGAAAAACAAGGCAGCCTCGATCTGCGCCGCCGCCCTGCTGGCGGCGCTTCTCGGTTCCTGCGTCTCGGCAAACTACAGGGAGATGACCATCCAGGAGCGGCTTCAGGAAAACGTGGTGGGCTCCGTCACTGCGGAGTTCACGTCTTTCAGGCCTTTCAACCGCCGCGACACCAAAGGCCTGCGAAGAAGGGCTCATGATGAGCTAATGCGGGCCGCGCGGGAGCAGCACCAGGGCGTCATCGAGGTGCGGAACATCCGCATAGAGGGCAGGGGGCACGGAGGGCAGTTCTTGTACATGGCTGCCCCGCCCGTTGCGGCGGTTGTGATAGGAGCAATATCTGATGCGGCGAGAGGCATCACCAACACCAACGAGGGAGTTGAAATAACAGGGCTTTTTGTTGCCCCAGGGCTATTTCTCACCACCACCGTGGCCGGCAACATCCAGCGAATCACCGCCACCGGCGACGTCGTCCTGCACGGAGCCGCCGGTGCCGGCCATCCGCTGGCGGCGGACCCGCGCCTGCAAAGAATCGGCGGCGCCGTGGCCAGCGCCGCCGGCTCGCTGATCGCCGCCATGCCGCCGGGCGAGGCCGTCGCCGTGCTGAGCGTGCGCTCGGACGACCATGCCGCCGCCGCGTACGCCATTGCCCAGCTTGAGTTCAGGCTCATCGGCTCGGGGCGCTTCAGGGTGGTCGACAGGCGCATCCTCGACCAGGTGCGCATGGAGCAGGACTTCCACGTCTCAGGCGATGTTGACGACGCCTCGGCCGTCTCCATCGGCCAGATGCTCGGCGCCGCCATCGTCATCACCGGCGACCTCGCCGACGCCGGCGGCGGTTTCGGTTGGCTGGGCCTGCGGGCGCTGGACGTGCGAACCGGGCAGATCGTCTCGATGGCGCTGGAGCGGTTTTAGGCGGGAGAGGGAGGCATGAATGCCCGGCATGGCGCTTGGCAGGGCATGCGCCGGCCGCCGAAAGGCACGGCATGATGGCTGGCAAGCCAGGCCCGCCGGCGCCTCACGGCCTTTGCGCGGCATAGAGCCATTTTTTCCCTTCTTTTCGGGCGGCAAGCAGCCCGCGCTCCTTCATGCGCTCCAGAAGCTTTTACGCGCCGCTCGCGCTTATGCCCAGCTCCTTGGCGGCTTCCTCTTTTGTGAAGCCGGCCTCGGGGAAAGCGGCAAGCAGCCTGCTCTCGCTGGAGCCGGCGTCGGAAATGGCGCTGGCTTTTCGTTTCGCGCCACCGAAACGCCGGCCGAGCATCAAGGCATGGGTCACTCCCGGCATGACGCCGCCCAGGGACATGAACTCCAGCCTGTTACCGCCTTTCTCTCCCAAAGTAAAGGAGAGTTGGGAGAGGACGGCGGCGGCCCCGCTTTCCAGCCTAAACCCCCAGTTTCGCCGCCGCCTCGACCATCTGCCGCGCGTCCTCCTTCACCTGCCCGGTGATGTCGTTCACCTGCGCGATCGCCTGCATGATCTGAGCGCTGCCGGCGCTTTGCTCCGCCATGGCGTTCGCGATGCCTTGCTCCTGCTCCGCGACCGTTTTCACGCCGCCGTCTATCGCCTCGAACTTGTTCATCACGTTGTCGGTGGACTTGGTGATCTTGTCAATGGAGCCTTTGATTTTTTTCAGCACGGCGCCGATGGTCTTGGACTGCTTGCTGGACGACTCCGCGAGCTTGCGGATCTCGTCCGCGACCACCGCAAAGCCGCGGCCGGACTCGCCGGCGTGCGCGGCTTCGATCGCGGCGTTCATCGACAGCAGGTTCGTCTGGCTTGCGATGTTCTGCATCACCGCGTTGATCTCCAGCAGCGACTCGGACTCGCGCGCGATCTCGCGGATGTCCGTCGCGACCTCGTTCAGGCCGGAATGCCCGACCGCGGAGGCCTCCTGCAAGTCCTGAACGTTCTGCGCGTTTTTGGAAAGCGTGCTGCTGACCGAGCGCGTGTTCGCGATCATCTCCTCGATTGCGGCGGAGGACTCGTTGATCGCCGCGGACTGCGACTCGAGCTGGCCGTTCAGCCTGTCCGTCATTGTTTGCAGTCTTTTTTGCGCAAGCTGCTCGGCTTCCCTCGCCGCGTACTCCGCGCGCATGTCGCTGGTGTAGACGATGGCGAAATCCTTGTCGTCAATCCTGACATGGTTGGCAATCTCCTTCGCGGGGATAAGCGTTCCGTCATTTAGCCGATACGTGAAATCGTAACGGCTCCGCCCGGTTCTGATGGCTTCCCTCATCATATTGGCGCCCTTTTGGAGCGAGTTTGTGCCGTCGGGCTGGCGTTCCGGCACGAAGCTGTTGAAGTTGTTGATAAACATTTGCCTGTCGGGTATGCCGAACAGGTTTTCCGCTTCCTTGTTCACGTTCACGATGTTGCCGCTCTCGTCCGCGATCATGCACAGCATGGGCGAGGCATCCAGCAGAACCTTCATTCTTTCCTTGACCGCATCTTCCCTTTTCCTTTCGACTTCAAGCTCGATGCGCTTGTCCTTGGTAAATTCCAGCATATGATCCTCGCCCTGGAAAAAGGTGCGAACCATGATAAGACTGAGGGGGAGCAACTCGCCGTCTGCCGCCTTCTGGTACCAATTGACGCTTGCGCTTCCGGTTGATATCACGTCATTAATAACCTTGGCTGCCATGTCATCCGAGCGGCTGCCGTCCGGCTGGAAATCAGGAAAGCTCGACGCGTAGTTTTCGGAGTACTCCTGCCTATCCCGATAGCCGAACAGCTTCGGCGCCGCGTCGTTGCAGTATTTTATGTTGTTGTCCTTGTCATACAGGCTGCAAACCATCGGCGCGCTTTCCATGACGACGTGCATCCCCTCGTCAAAATTGTCCCTCTCCATTTTTTTGACAACGCGCAGGCCAAAAAACCCGGCGCACGCAAGCGCGGCAGCCGCAACGGGCGCGAGCACGCCCAGGGCAAGCGCCATGCTCCCGGCGCTCGCGCCAATGAGAATAAGCGCGGGGCTCAAAAGCGCCATGACGGCGACGCCAGCGATCAGCTTGCCCCTGTCCTGCCTGGCCTGCGCCTGAAAATGAGAGGCGTCTATCTTGTTCACTTGCATACCCTCCAAAAAAATATTGCCGGCAATGCCAGTCTTGCCGATTTTTAAAACGAGCCAATTGCAAGCCGGCGCGATTGGAGGCGGGAAGATTGAAAGAGCTGGCCTGCTAATAGCGAGTATTATGCCATGGCCTGGCGAAAATGGCAAGCGGTTTTTGCGAAAGCCGGGAAGCGGCGCTGCGCCAAGCGAAACAGGCGGCGGCTAGGCCGGAATGATTTTTTCGCGGGGAAGCAGCCTTTCGAGAATGCCAAAAAGCTTTGCGGCATCGATGGGCTTGGACAGGCAGCCGCTCACCCCAAGCGGCGCAATCGCCTCGTCCTGCGCGTCAATCTCGCTGGCGCTGACCAGCACAACCGGCGCTTGCCGAAAGCGCTCGGCAGTCATGCCGCTGGCATTAGCGCCATCTATGCCGCCGGCGCCAAGCTCCCGCATGCGGGCGATGGTTTCCAGGCCGTCCATTTCGGGCATCATCATGTCCATGAAAACAATGTCGTAGCGCTCTTTCTGCATCATCTCGATGGCCCTGGCGCCGCTGAGCGCCGCGTATGTCTTTGCGCCGCAAGGGCTCATCAGCTCTTTCAAAAACCTGATGTTGGCGGCGAGATCGTCCACCACGAGAATCTTCGCGGATGGCGCCGCAAAGCGGGGGAGAGGAGCCGCGCCTGACTCTGGGCGGCAGGCGCCTGGAATTGCCGATTTGTCCATTTGCGTCAGGATTCCGCAAAAAGGCAAAAATTGCAAGGGCGCCGAGCGCAGCGCGCTTGCCCTTAGCGCGCTCGCTGGCAGGGTCTCGAAGGCGCAACAAAGTTACGCAAAACGGAATTTGTTACTATTTTGTGATTTTTTGCCCAAAATGGGATTATCTATTGACTCCCCGCTCGGCAGTTGCTATATTATATCCATACCGTGCGAACGGGAGGAGTTCCATCATGCAAGCGAAGAAATTTCGGCTAGTTGACGCAGTTCTGGCAGCAGTCTGCGTCATTCTTGTTGTTGAATCTGCTGCGCCCACCGCTGCCATTGGCAATAGCCAGTATTTTTGGTGGCTTTTTCTGCTAATTGCTTTTTTCGTGCCTTACGGGCTTGTCTCTGCGGAATTGGGCACGGCCTACGCCGGAAAGGGCGGGCTTTTTGACTGGGTGCGCCGCGCTTACGGGCGCGGCTGGGGAAGCCGCGTGGCTTGGTACTACTGGATACAGTTCGTTTTCTGGTTCGCGTCTTTGGCGATTCTTTTTACCGAGGTTATCGAGCAGGCTTTCCGCGCGGACATTCCAACATGGGTGGAAGTCGCGATTCAGTTGGCGTTTATCTGGATTATGTGCTTCGCGAGCTTGTTCCCAGTCTCGAAAAACAAGCTGCTGATTAACCTGGGCACTTACGCCAAGGTCTTGCTCATGCTTGGGCTGGGCGTTTTCGGCCTTTACTTGGGGATTGTCAATGGCTTTGCAAATCCGCTGGAGTCGCCGCGGGACTTGCTGCCGGGCGTTGCGGGCGTGTCGTTTATTGCCGTCATCATTTTCAACTTCAAGGGATTCGAGGTGGTAACGACGTTCACAGGCGCTATGGAAAATCCGAAAAAGCAAATTCCGCAGGCGCTGCTGCTGGGCGGCATATTGATTTCGTTTTTCTACATTTTCGCGTCTTTCGGCATTGGCGCCGCGATTCACGTCGACGAGCTGTCCACCTACGGCGGCTTCCTGGAAAGCTTCGAAAGGTTCTTCGCGGGCCTTGGCTTGCCGGGGCAGATACTGATCCCGATTGTCGGCGTCCTGTTTTTGTACACTTTGTTCATCAACCTTCTGTCGTGGGCGTTGGGCGTGAACTACGTCGCCTCGTACGCGGCCAGGGCGAAGGCGCTTCCAAGCGCGTTTGGCAAGCTGGGCAAGGGGCGCTCGCCGCTTGGCGCCTCGATCGCCAACGGGGTTGTGGCCAGCCTGATGGTAATTGTGGCGCCGTTTATCACAAACCCGGATATTTTCTGGGGCTTTTTCGCGCTGCAAATCATCACGCTGATTCTGGCCTACATGGTCATGTTCCCGGCGTTCAAGAAGCTGCGGCAAATCGATCCCGGCACCGAGCGCCCGTTCAGGGTGCCCGGCGGCCCGGCGATAATAAACCTGATCGCCTACGTGCCGGCAGCGCTGCTGCTCGCGTCGGCGGTGTTCTCCATGGTTTACCCGCAGGCCGATGGCGCGTGGAATTTCCTTGGCGTAAACTGGTACTTCAACTCGATGATAGTGATAGGCACCTTGGCCGCGCTGGTCGTCGGGGAGGCCATAGTGTTTGGGACCAGCCCGACCGCGGTGCGGCTGCGGCAGTCCTTCGCGAACAGGCGCGCAACGCGGCTTAACGACATTGGCCGGATCGAGGTTGAGTCCGCGCCGGTTGAGGCGGCGCCGCCGGTGGAGACCGGCTTGAGCATTGTTACGGTTTCGCGCGAGATGGCGGCGCTGGGCGACGAGACGGCGCAGGAAATCGCGGCGGCGCTGGGCTATCGCCTTGTTGACAAGGAAGCTATCGAGGCGCGCATGTACTCGCTGGGCGTGAAGGTCGAATACTTCAAGAAATTCGACGAGCGCAAGCCTTCGTTCTTCGCGGCGATTTTGCAGGATCAGGAGGACTACCTGCACTGCCTGCAAGCGGCGATTCTCGCCGAGGCGGAAGAAGGCCACTGCGTCATCATTGGCCGCGGCGCGAACGTTATTCTCCGCGACATGCCGGCGCTGATCTCGCTGTTCCTGTCTGCGCGGCACGAGGTTCGCCTGGAGCGCGTGAGGAACTATTTCAACTGCGACGACAAGCGCGCGGCGCAGATCATCGAGCGCAGCGACAAGGATCGCGCCGGCTTTTACCGCTCGTTCTTCGACATCGACTGGAGGCACAAGGGAAATTACCACATGGCCTTCAACACCGGGATTTTCACGCCGGAGAAATGCGCGAAAATCATTGCCGGAATGAAGGGCGACATTTTCACGCCGGAAGCCGAGGAGCAAAACCGCGCGATGCTGAAAGACATGATTGTCGTTCACAAGATTCGCAACAGCATCATGTACGAGCACGATCTGCCGATTCGCTTCCTCGACGTTTCCGCCGAGGATGGCACCGTCGTCATGCGCGGCGCCGCAAACTCGCAGGCGCTTGTGGACGCGGCGCTGAGCCTGGCTCGCGAGGCTGCAAGCTCGGCCGACGTGCGCAACGAGATGCAGGTCATCCGCGAGTACAGAACCGTGCCGTAAGGAAGCCGCGGCTTGCGGCGCTTTGCGCGCCGGCGCCAAAAAAAGCGCTGCCCGGAGAAGGGCAGCGCTTTTTTTTCAGGCAAGGCTTCAGGGCTTTGCGCGGAAGGCGCTAGCGCAGCTCGACGTCCATTTTGACCTGCAGGTTGTGCTGGATGTACTTGCGTATCTTGGATCGAACATCCGAGTCGGTGCGCTGGGAAAAAAGCAGGACGTAAATCCGGTCCCTGCCCCTGCTGTCCATGCGCGAGCCGAAAAGAACGCCTTCCACTTTGATGCGGCTTGTCTGGAGGATAAGCTGCACGTCCTTGACCACGGCGTTTTTGGCGATTTCGGGATTGCCGTCCAGGGTGAAGGAAATGCCAACCACGCTGATGTCCTTGATCTCGCCTTTCGTGAACGAGCCGTTCAGCGGCAGGTTTATGGTGGCGTGGGAATCCATGTCGGTGGTCGCGCGGATGTACTTTCTGCGGCCCTTTGCCTGCACGGATTGCAGGATTTCCGCAAGCTGCCTGACGGCCTTGTCCAAGTCGAACTTTATCACGGTGTAGCCGCAGGCGATTTTTATCGTGTGCAGGTATTTCTGCCGCAGCTCCTCGTCCTCATTGGCGGTGATGATGCCAATTGACACCGACTTTGTGTCGGGGGAATTCATCACCGAGGTAATCCAGGTTTCCCACTCTTTTTCGGGGATTTTTTCGGTGACATCCACGAAAACGATGGAATCCGGGTATTTTCGAAGCACCCGCCTGAGCGATTCCTTGTTTCTGGCCACGTAGACTTCGTATTCGTGCTGGACCAGCTCAAATATAATGCCGCTTTGCATTACAGGCGTGGGGAACAGGAAAAAGATTTTCTTCCCCGAAATGTCCGAGGTGTTGGTGTCGCTATCCATGGCACAATTGTAAACGAAAGCGCCAGCAAGCGCAAGCGCGCCTCAAAGCGCCGGCAGGGCATTTTCTTTGAGCAAAACGCCTAATATTGGTGTTTTTTTGCGCTTTAGGCGGCAGCCCTCGGGCGGTCGGCCGCGGGCTGCCGGTCGCGGATCGCCGCGAGCGCTAAAAATCCGTCGCCAGCGAAAACCCCGCCAGCACCGCGTCCGCCAGCGCCTGATAGGCGCGGCGCCTTGCCACGTCCGGGGTTACCGCGGCCTGCTGCCCGCCTTCAGCGCTGAACGTGAACAGGGCGCCGGCGGGGCTGGAGATTACGGCGCGCACCTGGGGAAAATAGAAAATGCCAAGCTGCCTTTCCTGCCGGCCTTCTTCCACCGTGACGTGGCTCACCGCCGCCGCGGCGCTCCTGCTGTTCGTCACCGGAAAGCCAAGCGCGGCGAACCGGCGCGAGAAAGCGCCTTGCACCAGCGACTCAAAGTCCAGCGGGATGTCGATGAACACCGGAGCGCTCATGCGGGCATTGCCGGCCCTCTGCGGAAGCGCCGCCAGCATTTCGCGCGCCTCGGCAAACTCCGCGTCCATCGCGGCAGGGTGCAAAAGCTGCCCCATGCCCTGCGCCGCCTGGAAATCAGGCGAGCGGGCGAAGTCCTGCGCGCGCGTGTAGCGCAATGCGCGGCGGAACGGGTCGCTTTCGGCGCCCGCGGCCTCGAACAGCGCCGCGAAGGCCTGCGCCTGCTGGCGGAAGCGCGGGCCGTAGACCTGCCAGGCTTCGGCGCGATTGATGTAGGCGACGGTGTTCCACTCGCGCTGGGCCCTGTCGAACCAGGCATCCGGAACGTGGCGCACCCCGAAAAGCTGCATTTCTGCCTGCACGAATATTTCGGCCTCTATTTCGGTTCTGGCGCCGGACTCGCCGTTCTGCTCCCAGCCCTGCTCCAGCACGGCAATGCGCGAAACGACCTCGCTGTTAAGGAAGCGGGCAATTGCCGCGGCTGCGTCCGCCTCGGCGGCAGCCCTCGTTGCGCCCCTGCCGCGCTGCGCTATGAATTTGCCGTCGGGGAACGCCCGCTGCATGGCGCCGGGGGAAGCGTCCCAATGCGGAAGGGCAGCGGGCGCGCCGGCGCAGGCGGCCAGGGTTAGCGCCGCGAGCGAAACCGCAGCGAATGCCGCAAAAACTGTTTTTTTCATGTCATGCCTCCAAAAGCATCCCCGCGGGATTGCCATTCATTTTTTTGCCAATTTCCCAGCTTCGCGCTATATTTACCCAATGAGCGTTACGCAAACCGTGGAAATCCCGGCTGATACTTGACGTTCCCCGCGAAGTGCCTGCGGGGCCGGTTATACTTACGTTTACTCCCGTGGGAGCAAAAACGTGCCGGCGTTCATTTGCGACCAATGCGGCGATACCTGCTATAGCGACGGAACGTCTGGGCGGCTGGAGGAAATTGTCGATTCCCTTACGCAACAGGCGGGCACTAAAATTGCCGTGGTCAGCTACACCGAAAAGGCTATGTGATTTTTTTATCGCTGTTCTCATAAACCCGTAAACATCCCAGAAAATTATTGTCATTGCTCTTCTTAGGGGGAGCCACAAATCAGCCTGAAATTGACTCTGCTCGCCTAACTTGCGTGAATGTTGTGACAATTCACCCATCATCGGCTTATAAGAAATACCGCACCAGCTATACCTCCAAGTACCGCAACCCAAAACAAATTATTTCTAAACGAACGTTGCCGATACGCTCGCCGTTCTTGCCTCAACACTTCCTCGGCATCACCCGCACCACCTACCCATTGACGCGTCTGCCCCACACGCGCATATATGAATCTATATGTACCTGCCTGCCTGCCATTTCTGAAATAATAAAAATGAAATTCGTTGAAACCTCTGAAACTTTCACGCCCTTGCAAACGTTCATTCCTGCCAAACAGGAATGGGTTTCCATCCAATGTAACGCTTGCGCCAATTGTTATGATAATCTCATTTGCAACTGGCTGCAAAGTGTTGGCTCCTTGTTGAGTAGTGTCAAACCTTCTTTCGTCCCAAAATGCTTGTGCGCCAATGCTCCTGACACTGTCTGGAATGGTAATATTTGTCAGATGATTGCCCCTAAATGCCTCCGCCTCGATTCTCGTAACACTGTTGGGGATGGTTACGCTAGTTAATCTTTGGTTCCCCCATCGTCGCCCGTCAAATGCCCCCTGGCCAATGGCAATAACAGGATCCCCCCAAATAGTGGCTGGAATAGCCAAATTAGGGATGTTTGCCGTTCTTGAGGCGTTGTTTGAAAAGCCCTGTATCGTACCCCTGGCAAATCTGAACTGGTCGTTTCTGTTAATCTCACTTTGGGTGATGGTACTAATTTGAAGGACACCCTCCCTAGTCGCCGTCTCCGCATCCACACCGTTTACGCTTACCACTCTTACTGTCATACCACGATCGGTTATGGCACGAGCATTGACGTTTTGGAAAGTAAGTGTTCTTCTGTTGCTAGCCTCAACACGGATGCCCTGTCGCGTCAGCCACCAAGCACCCGAAATTTGCAAAGTCTGCCTGCCTACTACCGCACCGTGAGCGTTTATCAGCTCGAAGACAACTGCAAAATTGTTGGTTCGTCTTGTGCCCACGTTTACGCCCGTGATGGTTCCCTGGAAGGGCCAACCGCCAAACCCCCAAGCCTGAGCCCTTCCTGTGGCCCTAAGCCCTTCGTACACCGCACCCAGTACTTCCTCCATCGAATCTGCCCATATATCGCTGCCGTGCAGATGCGTCGTTATGCTTAGATTTACGGTTTCGTTGACCCAGTTGATCTGCCCCTGCTGAATCTCGGTGGTATAGAACAGGGTATAGGGCATGCTCTCCCCCCTGCGGACACCATCGAAGAATCGTTCGGCTTCCCGCAGCCGCTCCACCCAAGCGTTGCGTAAAGCTATTTCCTGCATGACACCAGCACCAATATTACCGGTTCGTATGCTCGCTGCCAAAACGCTCTGCCTGTCGGTGGCCTCTGTCAGTTGCGGGTTGAAGGCTCTTGCTTGGGCGGAAAGAAGCATTGCCTCGATAGGATTTCCGCGATCCTGGGCCGCTATGCTTCTTGCAAGATAGTTTTCAGCGCGTATCTCGTTGGCCGTAGGTGCACGCGTCAATTCCTGTATGGCGACATTTGTGAGTGACACGTTCATTTGCCTAAGCAGATCCGCCGAAGCCCTGCGTATGCTGGTAAGGTTGTCCAGTTCAGCACGGGTCGCCGTACTGGAAAAAGAAGCCCGGAGCCGGATATCTCCGCCCGTACTACTTCTCGCATCCGTCACCCGCAAATGCAAGACATATCCTGCAGGGGTGGCGGTGATGTCTCCCCTCAGGAAGTAGTCCACACCCGCAATTTCCCCCAAACGAACAAAATCTGCGTCTGGGCTGTATATCCCGCTTTCGGCTTCCATAAGTATGGCTGGCAGATCCATGCGGTTCTGAACAGTCATGTCCGAATTTCTGCTAAAATTGTGAAACAGTTCGCCCTGTACAAATAAAGGCAACTCCTCCGCCCGCTGCCCTTCCAGCAGCCCGCGCGGTTCTGGCGGCATTATGGCAATGCGCGTTCCTCTACCTCCATCACCTGTAAAACGTGCTGGCGGAGGGGGAGCGGCAGCGAACCCTCCTTGGCTTGCCTGCTCTCCCTGAGCCGTCGGTGTACCCGCACAGCCGACTAGCGGCATTGTCCCCACCAAGATGGCGATGCATGTGATTGCTGCGACATTGGCTGAAAGTGTTTCTTTAATTTTCATATTAGGCCTCCATCAAATTTTGGAAATCAATCGCAGAAATCACGTCCGACCTGCCGCATTGCCTGCGATCTGGGCGGCGCTGAATTGGGAGCCCCTGGCAAAGCCGGGGTTTATCTTTGCAATTAATTGGCAGGCAAAGCCCATTTTCCGCCGGCAAATACAAAATCCGATTTGTACTTGCCAAGTTTGGTAAGGGCAATAATCCAGTCAATGAACCACCAGATATAAATCGGAGCCATAAAGACAGGAATCAATAAAGCGCCCATGCCCAAAGTGAAAGCAGCCACAAGGGAGGCCACAGTGGCGCACAGACCGCAAAGAATAAGCTTGAGAATGCCTATGCCAATTTGCCCCCTCATAAACCTGTCAACGCCAATTTCCCCAAAAAGAAATGCCCCTATCCACGTGTAAGCATGTTTGTTGATACGTTTTTCCATTTTTCTCTCCTATCAAAAGCCATATTTTGCACAGAGGCAACGCCCCCATAGAAACCAGAACCCCGCCCAAGCATGGCTGACGAGAGACTGCGCAAATTTGGTGTTGATACTCGAACTGGGGATAAACCGCGACGCTTCAAGCTTTGCCAAACATCAACATATAGCCCATAATATACATCATTTTATTGATTGTCAAGTGCCGTTTGAAACATTTACGATGCTTCAGGCTACAGAATGGTAAAATGACAAACATACGGGACATTTTGGCAGGCAATCTGCGAGAAAACCGCCGGAAGTGCGGTTTTTCCCAATCAAAACTAGCGGAAAGAGCGGGAATTTCAACACAATACATTGCCATGATCGAGCTTACAAAGCAATTCCCGACGCCCGAGGTGCTTCAGCGGATAGCTGCGGCGCTTGGCATTGAGGCCCACGAATTGTTTTCCGTGCCTCCTTCACCTGAAAGTTCAATGGAGCGGCTTCACAAGGACATAATTCGCGAAGTCAGGGAAGTAATTGTCGAGGTGCTGGAAAAAGCCCTTGAGAACAAGCGCAAAAAATGACAAGGAACCTGGCGAAGACCCGCCGCATCCTGGCTCCGCTGGTCAAGCCCCCGCTGCGCAAGTACACAAAGTATACTGGCTAAGGGTCCAAGGTTTTATATGATGAATATCAGACAGGTATTGGCTGAAAACCTGAAATTATATCGCCACGCCCTAGGCTGGTCGCAAGCCACGCTTGCCGAAAAAGTGGACAGCAACACCAGCTATATAGGGATGATTGAGATATGCAAGAAATTCCCTTCGCTGGAAATGATAGAAAAACTGGCCGCAGCTTTGGGAATTGACTCTGCTTTTCTTTTTTACAAGCGGGGCGTCCCTTCCGAAACTATGAATAGCCTAAAAATCGTCGCCCTGACCGAGATCGAGGATCTGATCGGACGCTTTATCGGAGTGCAAATAGAAAGGCTGGCGAAGGGAAACGCCCTGGAAGCCCCCCCTGACGAAGCCCCGACGCATCCCGACCCCGCCAGCCAGGCCTAACGCCAAGCAGCGCCGCTTACTCTCCCATTACCACCACTCCGTGGTGGCCCATTGCGGCGAGCCTTTCCACCGTGGACTGGATTTCCGTGCCGCGTATCCCTGCCAGCACTACTCGGAAGAACTCGCCATTTCGTTCGTAGCTGGGTTCAAAGTCGGCGGCTCTCAGCCTGACAAAAGTGTCGACGGCGTTTCGCGCCACCCTGAAAGACCCTACCTGCACTCTGTACATGCCGCTAGGGTTTGCGCTGATGATAGGAACCGGCGGCTCAAATGCCGCAGGCTGAACCGGCCATGCCTCGAGGGCCGCTGCCTGCGCCGCCAATGCCTCTGCCTGGGGCGCCGCCATAGGCGCCGCAGGCTGTGCCCACGGCGAAGGCTGCGCTGCGGCTGCCTGAGCCGGCGCTGGCCATGCCTCGTGGGCTGCCGCTTGCGGCGCCGGCGTGGCGGGTTGCGCTGGCGCGGCCGCTAAAGGCGCCGCTGGTTGAGCCCACTGCGGCTGGGCAACAGGCGCTGGCGCCGCAGGCTGCGGAGCAGGCTGAGCCCACGGCGAAGGCTGTGCTGCGGCTGCCTGAGCCGGCGCTGGCCATGCCTCGTGGGCTGCCGCTTGCGGCGCCGGCGTGGCGGGTTGCGCTGGCGCGGCCGCTAAAGGCGCCGCCATTGGCGCTGCTGGCTGAGCCCACTGCGGCTGGGCGACAGGCGCTGGCGCCGCCTGCGGGGTCGGCTGAGCCCACTGCGGCTGGGCGACAGGCGCCGCCTGCGGGGTCGGCTGAGCCCACTGCGGCTGGGCAGCAGGCGCCGGCGCCGCAGGCTGCGGGGCTGGCTGAGCCCACTGCGGCTGGGCGGCAGGCGCTGCCGGCTGCGGAGCAGGCTGGGCCCACTGCGGCTGGGCAACAGGCGCTGGCGCCGCAGGCTGCGGGGCAGGCTGAGCCCACTGCGGCTGGGCAACAGGCGCCGGCGCTGCTGGAGCTGGCTGAGCCCACTGCTGCGGCGCCGCTGGCGCTACCGGAATCGGCTGCGTTTGCGCAGCAACAGCCGCGCTGGGCGTTCCCCAGGCATCGGCGGGTGGCTGCGCTCTCGGCGCGGCTGCCGCTGCCTGGGGCGCGGGCGCTGCCGCGGCGCGAGGCGGCGCTTGCGGCTCGGCTGGCGCGACTACCACGGTTGGCGGCTGGGAAAGATCATGCGGCGTGTGGAAAATGTTAATCGTTATCGGCGTATTCTGCGGCGCATCCACGGGCACCGTGGTTGTCCCCACATGAACAGGCGTCACTTGCTGGGGGGCTGGCTGCGGCGCCGGCGGCTGGGCAAAGGCCGGCTGCTGGGGCTGCGCTGGCTGCTGCGGAGCCGCTGGCTGAGCGAAGGCTGGCTGCTGAGGCTGCGCCGGAGCCGGCGGCTGGGCGAAAGCCGGCTGCTGGGGCGCAGGCGGGCGCCCTTGCGCCGGGATTGTTTCTATTATGACCGGCGCCGTGCCTGTCACTATCATGCCCAGATGCTCGGCGGCTGCCTGGGAGACGTCGATTATGCGGCCCTCGACAAATGGGCCGCGGTCGTTCACCCTGACCGAAACCTGCCGGTTGTTGTTCCTGTTTGTGACTATCAGGAACGTGCCAAAGGGCAGAGTGGGATGAGCCGCCGTAAACAGGGAGGAATCGAAAATCTCCCCCGATGCCGTCGGCCTTCCCTCAAACTGGGCCCCGTACCAGGAGGCGAGCCCTTCCTGCCGGAAAACCTCCGCTGCCGGAGCCGGAAACGCCTGGGCTGCCGCGCTCTGCGGAGCGATCAGCGCGGCGGCAATGCAGAAGGCAAAAACGGAAATGCTAATACGTCTCATACCACGTATTATCGGCATTTTCGGGGGCTTAATTCACTGGCGCGGGCAATAATTTGCGCCGGCAAACAGCGCCGCAGCGCGCGCCCAAAAAAAACAGCCCCGCGCCGGGCTAGTTTGCCGGACGCGGGGCTGCGCTGAAAACGCGGGCTGTTCAGGGAAGCGCAATCGGCGGCCCCAGAGCCCGAATTTTCAGGCGCCGGGCAAAAGCGCGGCGCCTGGGCAGCTTAATAGTAGCCTGCCTCTTCGTACGCGTAGGCGCCGTATGCTTCCGGAGCGGCTTCTTCGGCCGGCAGCGGCGGGCCCGCGACGCGCGAGGACATTACGGGGTGGAAAGAGGCAAAGGCAGGCACGTCAAACCCGGAGCCGGTCGAAACCACGTTCAGCGAGGAATCGGTGCGGTGGTGCAGGGTGACATTCCGAATGTACTGGGTCACGCCCCTGAAGGGGGCGTCGCCGGCCAGGCCAAGGCCGAAAATGAACGGGCCGGCGGCGTCAGCGGCAGGCACGGCATTGGCGCGGTCAAACTGGCCGTGAGCCCTGGCGCCGGTGATGTTGTAGGTCACGGTGAACCACTCGTCGGCAACGGCTCCCCAATCGCCAAACGGGGGCTGCCCCATGTTGTTGTCCATGATGAACGGCCCGTTGTTGGTGCCGGTGCCGTGGGGGTTTTCAACGTCGTCGCCGAGGTTGATGACCCGCATCGTGTCGTTCTGTATAGAGTGGGCAAAATAGTCGATGTACTCGTAGCTCCAAGCGCCCATCAGCCTGAAATGGCGGATCGACCTGCGCATCTCTGCTTCGGACAGCTTGTAATCCGCGGTGATTCGGGCAAAATCGCCCCAAACGGCGCCGGGCGGCAGATCAAACCGGAAAAGCGCGTACGCCCCGTTCTCCAGCACGAGCCTCTCCGTCCCCGGGGGCGGGAGCTGCTCTTCGGCGCGCTGCGCCCCTCCGGCGCACCCTGCCACGGCAATAGCCGCCACGATTGCGATTGCCGCAAAAACCCATCTCTTCTTCATTACGTCATCCTCCTCAAAAGCATACAGCTTTGCGGAATACTGCCCGCCGCAGTCCATTTTATCAGCGCCGCGCAACGCGCGATCTTCCCTAGTTGACTTAGGATACCATTGCGCCGGCGCTTTGGCAACGCAAAAAACGCTGAATTTTGCAAAAAATTGATTTGACACGCGCAAAATGCCTTGGTATAATGTGGCGGGGAGCGGTTGTGCTTCCCGAGCGACTATTTTTGAGGTTTTAGAGGAGGCATGCATGAAAAAGCTGGGCATTGTTTTGGCCGCGCTTGCGGTTATTGGCCTTTCGGGATGCGCGACTAGGGAGGTGATTCCGCCTGCCGAGCCGCTCACGGTCGATCTTTCGCTTCTGCCGCAGGTGCGCAACGAGGCCTCGCTTTTGGGGCAGGTGGGCGCGACCGGCGCGACGGGGACGTGGGTGGACTTCAAAATCCTGCTCCCGGAGTTTCCCGGCGTTGATTTCAGGGCTTTTTCGCGCGTGACGATCAGGGCGGACTACTTTGACGCGGACGGCAACCTCATTTATCCCGACAATGATCTCGTGATGGTAACCTTGGTGTACGATCCCGCCGGCGATTTGCGCGGGCCTCCGGATGGGCCCGGCAGGAACACCCCGCTCAAGCAGTTCAACCTGGGCGGCGACTGGGGCTCGGTTCACACGTATCGGGGCAGCCTGGTCAGGCTTACCCAGGCGCCTGGGGCGGTTTTGTTCCAGAACACCACTACCCGGGCTGTTGCCTACATCGAGATAACGGAACTCACGTTCCACAATCGCTAAAGCAGGCCGCTGGCAGCAGCGGCTGGCTATATATTTTCACGCTTTAAGGAGAATGCGCATGAAAAGGATTTGCTTTGTGTTGACGGCGCTGGCGGCCGCGGCGGCCATTGGCTTGACGGGCTGCGGAACCACGGAAAGGGTTCCGCTTGCCGAGGAGCCTTTCTCGGTCGATCTCTCGCTTTTGCCTCAGGTTCGGAACTCGGCTCCCTTCACGCGGCAGTGGGACGATCTCATCATCCCCTTCCCCGCGGGAATGTTCGACGAAATTGATTTCAGGGCCTTTACCAGGGTCACGATCAGGGCGGACTATTTTGACGCGGACGGCAATTTAGTGGAGCCGGACAACGATCTCGCGATGGTGGTGCTGGTGTACGATCTCGATCGCAACTTTGGCGACAGCCCGGACGGGGTGAGCCCCGGCCCGAACTCGCCTCTCCGGCAGCTTCACATTGGCGGCGAATGGGGCTCCATCCACACGGAGCGCGGCAGCATGATGAGGCTCATCCGCGAGCCGGCCGCCATAGTGTTTCACAACATGTCAACGCTGGTCAGGTACATCGAGGTGACGGAAATCACTTTCCACAATCGCTAACTGCGCTAACTGCGCTTTGAGCCGGCGCTGCCCGGCAGAAAACTGTCCGAAAATTGGTTTCGGGCAGTTTTTTTTTGCCAAATTCCCGGCGCCTGCGCGCGGGGGAGAGCCGCCGGGGTTTCTGGATCTTTCAGCGGTTCCTGGCGCTAGAGCGTCGCCTTTTCCTCCAGCCTTTCCAGGCTGGCGATGAATTTGTCATAATCGCTTTCAAACAGCGCGTCCTGAACGATGCGGTATTTTTCAAACTCGCACAGCGCATGGCTTTCGGCAATCTGCGCGGAAATTTTTCCAGCGTCTTTCAAAATCAGGCTTCCGTCCGCCTGCAAAATCAGGTCAAGGTGGCTTGCCCAGTCCGCCATCGTCATGGGCATGCGCGCCATTGCGCGGCGCTCGGCAAGATCAAGGTACGCCGACGCGATAAGCTCAAGCGAGCGCATTTCCTCCTCGGACAAATAATTTTTTGCCACCGTGACGTCGCTGCGCTGAATTTTGCCATCCGGGGCATCGGCCCACGTTGTCAGCCCCATGCGCTCGCGCTCGGCGCTGGCGCGGCTGTAGACGACTTCGGCGGCGGTGCTGCCGTGGACGGCGAAGTGCAGCTTGTTTTGCACCTTGGCGAAAAATTCCCGCGTGGCCTTCGCCGTTTTGTCGTAGTCAAGCGCTGTTGCGTAAATGTCGGTGATCTTCTGGTAAAACCGCCGCTCGGACAGCCGTATCTCGCGGATTTTTTCGAGCTGCTTTTCGAAATAGTCTTTGCTGAGAATTGTCCCGCCGTTTTTCAGGCGCTCCTCGTCCATCGCCCAGCCCTGAATCGTGTAGTCCTTGACGACTTTGTTCGCCCATTTGCGGAACTGGACCGCCCGCTCGTTGTTGACCTTGAAGCCTACGGCGATCGTCACTTGCAGGCTGTAGTGATTTACGCTCCGCTCAACCTGGCGCGAGCCCTCAGTTTGAACTATTCGGAAATTCCGAACAGTTGCCGCCTCCTGCAGCTCGTCGTCGGCATATATCCTGGAGAGGTGCTCGCTGATGGTCGAAACTTCCACATTGTAAAGCGCTGCCAGCATTTTTTGCGTCAGCCAGATATTTTCATCCTCGTAGCGCATTTCGAAGCTTTGCTTGCTGTTTCCGGTGGCGGCGATGAACGTCAGGTACTCCGCGGCGCTGGAGCGAACGGTGATTTCTTTTTTTTTCTGGGGCATGCGGCATCCTTTGCTGCGCAGTTTGGCGAGGCTGGGCGGCCGAGCCTCGCAGTTTGGATTATAGCATATTTCCGCGCTCCGGCGCGCGGGGGCGTTTTCGGGGGCGAGTATCTTGGGGACTATGGTGTTTTGGACGCAAAGGACGCGGAACAACGCCGCGAAATCGGCTTGCGCCGGCTTAGGCTTGGCGCTGGCGGCGGTCAGCAGGGAAGCGCCGGCGCAAATCTGCCGCGCCGGCGCTTCGCGCTTTTAGCCTTTCAGCTTGGCCAGGCGGCGGCAGGCTTCCTCGACGTCGGACCTGTGACCGAAGGCCGAGAAGCGGACGAAGCCCTCGCCCGCGGGACCGAAGCCGGCGCCGGGGGTTGTGACCACTTGGCAGGTTTCGAGGATTTGCGAGAAAACTTCCCAGCTATCCCGCCCGGGGAAATGCGCCCAGATGTACGGCGAGTTGTCGCCGCCCGTGCAGCTTATGCCCAGGCCTTGAAGCGCCTCGCGGATTAGCTTTGCGTTGCCGAGGTAGAAGTCGGTGAGGGCGCGGGTTTCTTTTTGGCCCTCGGCGCTCAGTGCTTCCAGGCCGCCGGCTTGGGCGATGTTGGAAGCGCCGTTGAAAATCGTGGAGCAGACGCGGTTCCAGTCGGCGTTGACGCTTTCGCCGGATTCGTATTTCAGCTCGGCGGGAACCACGCTCCAGCCCAGGCGTATGCCAGTGAAGCCCGCGGGCTTCGAGAATGAGTTGACCTCGATGGCGCATTCCCTGGCGCCGTCGATTTCGAAAATGCTTTTTGGAAGGGACGGGTCGCGGATGTACTCGCTGTAGGCCGCGTCAAAAATGATGACGGATTTTTTTTTGCGAGCGGCGTCAACAAGAACCGCAAGCTGCTCCCTGGTTGACACCGCACCGGTGGGGTTGTTTGGCGAGCAGAAATAAATCAGCGTGTTCGGCGGCACCCGCGAAAGGTCCGGGAAAAAGCCGTTTTCCAGCGTGCAGGGCAAGTAAACGATGCCGTCATAGCCAGCGCCGTTGTGCCCTTTCGCGGCGCCGACCAGAACCGAGCCATCGACGTAAACCGGGTACGACGGGTCCTGCGCCGCGACGCTGGCCTCGCTGCCAAACAGCAGTTGCAATCTGCCGATGTCGCACTTGGCGCCGTCGGAAATGAAAATCTCGCCGGCGCTGAATTTGCCGCCGTAAAAAACCTGCGAAATCTTCTCGCGCAATTCCAAAAGCCCCTCGTCCTGATAGCCCGAGTAGCCCTCCGCGGTTCCAAGCCGCCTGGCGCCTTCGACAAGCGCGGCGCTGATGCGCGGCGGGATAGGCTCGGTGGTGTTGCCAACGCCCAGGCTGATGATTTTTGCGTCCGGATGCGCCGCCGCGTATTCCCGCCGGCGCTTGCCGATTTCAGGAAACAGGTAGCCGGCTTTGATGTTCGCAATGCACGGGTTTCGTCGTACCATTTTCGTCCTCGCTTGGTTAAGATTTTCGCGCTCGCCACGACATTTTAACCCATGCAAGCGCATTGCGCAATCGCCGCGGGCGGCGCCTGCGGCGCTGGCTTTCATGCGCGCCTTATCCCGCGCTCCCTAGACTTTTTCAGCTTGGCCAGCCTCGTGCCAACGGCAATGCTCACAGCGCTTTCCCCCAACCCCCGGCTAAAGCAAAACGCGCTTTCCAGCCATATAACAGGCATGAAGAAAACACGCACCGAGCCTTTGCAGAGCCAAAGGCTCAACCCCCTGAATGACTTCCTGTTCTACAAAGTCATGGGCGAGAAGGGCGACGAGCCCCAGCTGATCGGCTTCCTGAACGCGGTTCTCGCGCCTTCCGGAAGAAAACCCATCGAAAGCCTCGAAATCGTCGAGAAGAAGAACTTCGTCAAGGAAATGCTCGAGGGCAAGTCATGCTCCCTCGACGTCATGGCCGTCCTCGCCGACGGAGCCAGGGCCAACATAGAGGTGCAGCTCCGCGACAAGCGCAACATGGACCGGCGCAGCCTGTTCTACTGGAGCAAGCTCTACGCCGAGGCGCTGGAAAAAGGCCATGACTACCGCGAGCTTCCGGACGCGATCGCGATCAACATAGTCGGCTACGACTTCCCGCCAGGCGGCGGAGCGCACACCCGCTTCCGCCTGCGCGAAGCCTCGGATCCGTCCTTGGAATTAACCAGCGCTATGGAAATCCACTTCATCAATGTTGTAAAATGGAGGGGGCAGCGGGAGAAGGACATCGCGAACAATCCGCTGCACCGATGGCTGGCCTGGCTCGACCCCGAGAGCCCGCGGGAGCTGGCCGAGGAGGCGAAGGGCATGGACAGCGCGATAGCGTCTGCGGATGAAAGGCAGGCGTTTGTGATGCAGAAGAGGGAAGCGCGTGAGCTTTACGAGATGCGCCAGAAGGCGGAGCGGGATCGCAGGAGCGAGATTGCCTTTGCGTTGGAGAAGGGCATGGCGCAAGGCATGGAAAAAGGCAGGCGAATAGGCGAGCGAAAGGGCATGGAGAAAATCGCTCGAAACGCTTTGGCGAAAGGCGCTTCGGCTGAATTTGTCCACGAAATTACAGGCCTTGCCATGGAGGAAATCGCCGGCTTAGGGTCTGGCAAATAGGCGCAGGCCAAGCCTGTTTCAAAGCCCGGCTGGCATTGGAGCAGGCTTGGGCAAAGCCGCGGGCGGCGGCAAGCGCTTGCCCCCTCGGCAGGCCAATCAGCACCAGCCGAGTTGGAGCAAGCCCACGGAAATCAATTTTCACATCTGGCATCATGATATAAAGTGGGGTAATGGATGAAAACAGCAATATAGCCAATCACTTTGCGGAGATTGAAACAAGCAGGGAACACAAGGGCTACTTCCACAGCGT
>Ga0209755_10003149_pt1 | contig 21122 bp, 17 predicted proteins | sample TergutCo191P1_FD_187301 | JGI IMG/M metagenome (GOLD analysis project Ga0209755, IMG submission 187301) | Cornitermes sp. P1 segment gut microbial communities from Petit-Saut dam, French Guiana - Co191P1 (SPAdes) (version 2) | ecosystem: Host-associated > Arthropoda: Insects > Digestive system...
CTTTTACTTTTTCTGAAAGTTCATATAATGCCGGAATAGAGGAACACCTTATAGACGGAGTGAAAATTAAAATTTATTGCCCAGAAAAGACCATTGCCGATTGTTTTAAATTTCGCAATAAGATAGGGTTGGATGTTGCATTGGAAGCTCTGAAGCTATACCAAAAGCGAGGCGGAACTGATATACATAAAATATTAGAGTTTGCCAAAATATGCAGAGTGGAAAACTTGATTAAACCGTATATGGAGATATTTTATGAGAGTTATTAAAAATATTCCAGCTTCTATTCGTGCGCAATTACTGAATTATGCAAAGCAGCAAGGCAGACCATTTAATGAAATTTTACAGTATTATGCTTTACAGAGATTCTTATACAGACTTTCAAAATCTGAGCATTCTAAGAGCTTTATCTTGAAAGGAGCGTTTTTGTTGAAAGCTTGGGGTTATGCGGATAATCGCCCTACTATGGATATAGACTTGCTTGGAAAGACTGAAAATAGCGAGCAAAATATTGTTTCCAAAATCAGAGATATTATAGAAACAAAAATTGAGCCAGACGGACTTGTTTTCGATATGGATTCAATTTTAAGCGAACCGATTTTGAAAGAAGCAGACTACACAGGAATTAGAATAAGCTTTTTGTGTTCTTTGGATACAGCCAAGATTTCAATTCAAATAGACATTGGTTTTGGCGATGTTATATATCCAAAAGCAGAGGTGATTGAATTAAGTTCCGTTATAGGATTATCTGCTGCGAAAGTACGCTCTTATAGTCGAGAAAGTTCTATTGCGGAAAAATTTCATGCCATGTTCAAATTAGGTACATTAAATAGCCGAATGAAGGATTTTTACGATATATGGATTTTATCTGAAAAATATGCTTTTGATGGAAAAATACTATCCACTGCTATAACCAAAACTTTTGCTAATAGAAAAACTGCCTTGGATAAGAACGCTTTGCCATTTACGCAAGAGTTTGCGTTGAATAAACAAATTAGCTAATTGTTGCGACCATAATCCTAGCAATCTACCATTTTTTAAATCAGTTTCGTTTCCTAGTTTTTCTGCCGTTATTCTTAGGTCATTCGGAGCAAATATAGTAAAAATTAGTTCTTAAGGTAGCGAACGGAGAGCAGGGCCGACTTATCGTTGAGGTTCCTGCTCACATAGCTGTAGTAGTAGTTCATGCCCCGGCTGTAGGCGTTGCTGTTATAGCTCTCGCTGCTACTCCACCAGTTGCCGCTGTAGCCGACATTGTCGAAACTGCTACCCGAGTAACCGCTGCCGCCCGGCAGGGCCGAAAAACCATATTCATCCATACCATTGCCATTTTCGTTCCAACCGTTTTTAGCCTTGAGCTTCTTGCCAGAAACTTTAGCACCAACAAAATCCACAAGCGTTTGCCATTCCTTATCGCTAGGCAAATGCCAGCCCGGAGGGGCTACTTTCATTGCTGTATTCCAATCGTAGAGCCTACCGTATTTTTCTGCATTTTTTTGGTTGTTATTGTAACATTTACTACCGGGGACATCATAATTTAAATTCTCTGCCATCCAAATTTGATTGCCTATCTTTATTGTTCTGTAAACTTTGCCGTCTCGTGGGTCGGTGAAAGTATTTTTGCCTTTCGTATTTTTTTTGCGTACTTCTATGCGGGCAGCTTCAAGTTTTTCTTTGATTGAATCGGCAATATCAGAATTTGGATCTATTCGTAATGCAGTTTCACAATCTGCAATGGCTAGATCATACTTACCATCGAGACAATATAAAATGCCTCGTACGCCAAGATAGTCAGGGTTATCAGGTTTAATTTTAATTGCAGCAGTCAAATCCTTAATGGCCAAATCATACTCACCCTTTTCGGCATATTCCACACTGCGTTTTAACAAAGCCTCTGCCCTGCTCGTCTCATCATCCGCCACAGCATCGCCAAACACGCAACGCACGGAGAATAATTCTGACTTATCGTAGAAAACACAGGGCACACCACTAAGGTAATGGCGCATGTAACAACCATAGGCGGAGTCACTATTGTCCTCATTACTACTCCACCAGCGACCGTAGTAGCCAACATGGTAAAAGGTGCCGTTGCTGTTATAACCACCCGGCAGAGCCGAAAAATCATATTCATCCACACCATTGCCAGATTTACCTTTGTAATTGCTCCAACCGTTTTTAGCCTTGAGCTTTGCTCCAGCAACTTCATAGCCACCCACAAAATCAACAAGCGTTTGCCATTCATCATTGCTAGGTAAATGCCAGCTCGGAGGCACTACTTTCATTGCTGTATTCCAATCGTAAAGCCTGCCGTATTTTTCAGCATTATTTGAATTATTATCGTAGCATTGGCTACCGGGGGCATCGTAATTCAAATTCTCTGCCATCCAAATTTGTGAGCCTATCTTTACTGTTCTGTAAACTTTGCCGTCTCTGGAGTCAGTGAAAGTATTTTCGCTTAAAGGTATTTCTTTTGCTACCGGAATTACAGTTGGTGCTACAGAAATAATTGCATCACCAAATATAACATTGCACAAGCAATTCAAGGCTTCGCCGGCTTTTGCAAGATCAACAAAATCATCATCATGCCATCGCTTCGCTAACTGCTGCTTGTCTATCTCTCTATTGTTACTATTTCGCAACCTCTCAAGAAAACCCTTTTCCAATGCCCTCACAAAAAAATTAATCTCTGATTTATGCTCATTGCCATAATCCAAAAGCAAACTACGGCAGATCTTGGCATCATCCAAGACGCTCATACCTCTATCGGCGATTAACTTTTTCAATACAGCAACGAATTCTTCGGTCATTTTTCGGCTTCCTCAATCCTCTCATCCAAGATAAAAACCCCGGCAATGGACATATCATCTGCACTGCCCTGCCTTGATAACTCAGGCAAATACTCATCCAATTTTGTTTTCACAGTAGCCGTAGGCGAAGTCTCAAAATTCTGGAATAAGGTCTTTGTGAATTTCAAATAGCTATCGTTTGAACGATCAAAAGAATCCGTAACTCCATCCGAAGCAACAGTAATGCCCTTCAAGTTTCTGCTATGCAGCCAAACATGTTTGAAATTCTCTGCAGCATTAGAAGAGCATAGAGAATTCGTTTTGCCACCCTCCTGAACTTTGTCAAAAATATCTTCCAAAAGTTTAGGTTCCTCATTTTCTTCCAACAGAACACAACCACCATCCCCAATTTGAAAAGCTATAGCTCCAAACGGAAATAATACAGCAAAAATCAAAGTAGAACCATACAAAGTGACATACCACTCATCATTGCTCATATCCAGTTTTTCCTTACTGCAAATTTCCAATTCATTCTCAGAAAGCGGATTCTCTTCAAAGTGCTGCTGCACACGCTCTCTCCACTTATATACAACATAAGTTTTCAAATGCTTCAACATGCCGTCTATCTCCTTTTCAGCTTTAACATCATTTGATTTAACCTGGCTCATAGGGATACGTTCCTCTATATCGGAACTTTTCATATATTCCTTAACCGATGCCAAATTCAAAATCATTTTTGCTATAGGGGTACGTCCCTCTATCTCTGGACTTTCCATATATTCCTTAGCTGCCGCCAAAGCAACTTCCACCGCCAAAAGCGAACCGGTTGCACAACGAATATACTTTGCGCTGCCATGCCCATCTGCAATAGCCGCCACTCCATAAGGCGGATCTTTGCTAGCAAAAGCTCCAGAATAATCCTGACAAGGAACAGGGGGATCGTATTTTAAATGCGAAGCCCCCTGTACATGAGAACTAAATGTTATCATAAAGCATCTACCAACTATTTCCAAGTATCGTCCGGAGCCGCCAAAGCTGCATCACCACTCTGTTGCATATCTTGAGCTTCCTGCTGTATAGCTTCTTGAACCGCATTCTGTTTTAATTCAGGCTCGCCGCTGCTGGAAACAGCACTGCTCTTGCTACCAACCTGCGAAGAAGTGACAGATACAAAACGTATCCATTTTTTCAACTGCTCCGCATTGTGCGCAGTTACTACAGCTTCTATGCTGCCGGTGAACTCAGCAAGAACATCCTTATTTGCATCATCGCCTATCGCAAGGGCTACCTTTATGGAATTTTTAAACCACTTATTAGCCTTCAATGTGCTAATGCCACCAATAAAATCATCCGTAGGTTCCCCATCAGAGAGCAAAAATACAGCCGGAGCTACCGATGCGCTAGGAGAGTTCAAAAACTGATCTTTGCTCATTTTTTCCGCTAATTTCTTGCATGCTGCGCCTAAATCCGTGCAACCTTCCGCTGTCAAAGGGCTCCACTGATAGCCAGAATCAACTGAAACAGGACTACTAGTAACCCATTCTGTACCATTGCTGAATTTTAACACGGCTATTTTCAGATCAACATCTGCACCGCCTATTCCTTGCAATTCCGGCAACACCTCACGCATTGTGTTGTTAAGCGTACCGATTTTTTCGCCACCCATGCTGCCGGAAACATCCACTACAAAAAACAGCACCATTTGACGCCTTACTATACCTTCTACGTTGTCAAACATATTTTTCTCCTATGGTTATGGTTTAACAATTTTACCTGAACAATTTTTGAATTTTGCAGAAACGCCTTCAGCTACGGGAACAACAGCATCTTTCGCTATTTGCTTGTCTTCCTTGCCTGGAGCAGACATAACCCAAATTGTGTCTGAAATGTTTTTTATGCCCCAGAGCGAAGGATTGCTTTTATTCATAATAACTTCGCCAACTGATTTTTCGTAATCGGTTGAATCACCAATATGGCGCTCATAGATCTTTACTCCGGGGAACAACGGAATTTTATAGCCATTCACATCCAAACGGAAAGGCGGATTAAATTCCATTTTGCAACCGGAACAAATTATTTTAATGGTTGAATCTTTAAGCAAAATATTTCTTTTGCATTTAGGGCATTCCAAAAGCTCGTCTCGCAATTGTATAAGCACTTTTTCCCACTGGCTCTCAGCCAACCTGACATGGGGATTCTTCATGCCTTCGCAGAAAGACTTTATAAAAGCATCTTGAAAAAATTTTGGAAACAGAGGCCAAAAATTTATGGCATTGTTGTGCACACCAGCCGCAGGGCGATTGCTTTTATCGTTGGGATCATAGATAAACACTGGATTAGTGCCATAAAGCTCAAGTTCCTTCGCTTCTGTTATGCAAACAGAATTTACATATTTCACGCCCATCAACGGATCATGGCGAACAAAGAGCTTGAATAAAATAACTGCCAATGAATGCGCATCTGTATATGTATCTGGTTTAGCTTTTCCGCATACTATTTCCGGAGCCATATAACCCGGTTTTCCGCCAATATTGCCAGCATTCGGTTCCCCATTCGGAGTAACATTGTCGTTATCGCATATAAGAACAGCACCGGTTTTAGCATTTATAAAAAAGTTGCCATCATTTAAATCCTGATAGCTTAAACCTTTGCCATGCAAAGCTCGGAATGCGCTTACAAGATTAAGTGCTGCTGTCATAGTGGCGGGAGCGGATAATTTTACCTTATTTAAAAGTATATCGGAAAAATCAGAATATTCTTTTGGCCTTATATCCATTATATAGCCAAAGCTGCCATCCTTTTCAGAAGTTAAATACTGAGGCCACAAAAAATCTTCATTGGGAGAAGTGCGTTTTATGTTCTCTTCAATGTATTTCATAAACTTTGTTTTATTCTGCAGCTTATTGGCAAAATACCACTTTAGCGCATAAGGCTTGCCGTTGAGCGATACCTTATAAACTATGCCTTGGCCGCCTTCACCCAGTTTATCCTGTATTTCACAGGCTCCTGCCCCTCCAGCAAGAGGGATCTTATCACCATGTTTGAACTCTTTCATCTTTCTTTCTCCTGTTTATATCTCACTCCATCCACGCACCAGCCCAATTAGCATGGTCGCAGTCCTTATCACCGTTGTCTAGGGCTTCAAGCTCAAGCGCATTTACTCCGCTAATATCAATGCTCAGGGAATCCAGCTCACGGGAAACCAAAACTTTTGAACGGAAAATCTCTTTGCCATCGCCCTTCACAACCCAAATAGCACCGTTGCCGCAGGCAGATTCATCGTCTAAACCTATGTATGCGTGGAATTTTCTATATGCACCGCCCAAATTCCAAACTAGCCTTGAATTGGCATGAGAGCCAACTCCAAACTCAAAAATTCGCCCATCTATCCGCAACGCATTGTTATCAACGGTTCTCCCCATTTTAGGCTCACCCCAATCCTGAGACACATGGTTTGGCCTTGCATCCTGAAGCAAACGATTCTCTGCGGAACGAATGAAAAACTGAGCCTCTTTCTTTATAGTATCTTCCGGGAATGCCATTAATGTCGCATAATACATGCCCGGTCTCTCCACTGCAAAACTGCGGCTGCTTTTTTCCGCATTCACCAATTCATTGTTCAGCACAACACTGTAATCAACCAAAGTATCAGGCAAAAACCATTCAACCTCAGAACCACTCCACTTTATACCCGCCGCATAATCAGACTCCCCTCTCTTCTTTCCAATCTTGAATGCCTCAAGCGGATAACCAAAAGGACGTGCCTGCGAAAAGAGTCTCTGCGTTTTGTAATTATCTAGAATCTCATCAATTGTGCCAGTGGTCTTAAAACCGACAACTCTGGACTTTCTATCCACATCGCCATAACCGTCTTGCCCACGCACAATGTAAATATTATCCCCGGAAAATTCTCTCCACTTTGCCAACTCACCGGGAGACCAACCCAAAAAATGCCTCTCTGAAAAACCGTTAAAACCACTCGCCAGCATTTGCCAAGGACGTGCATAAATAAATATGGAATTATCAGGAAGCTTTTTAAGCTCGGTATTCAAATAATCCTCTTCCACCAACAGCTTGTTTTTATTGTATAAAATATTTTCGGTAAAACTATCGATATGCTTAATAGAAAGACCAATAGCCAAAACCGCCGCCGCCGCACACACAATCCTGGATTTGCCAAGCGCAATATCACACAAACCAACTGCCATGACAATGGCAAACAACGGCAATGCAACAAGCACATATCTCTGGTTTATGTCTATCTCAAAAGTGCCGCTCACATTGAAAAGTATAACAGCAATCTGCAAACAGAACAATGCAAACAAAACCGCAGGCCACCTGTATTTTTTCTTCACCGCAACCTTGAATAAAAGCCAGGCAAAACTCGCATAAAGCAAAAAAGCATAAATTGTGTAAAACGGATTCTTCATAAGCCCATTCGAAGTAAGACCGTCATTCCACATTATTCTTATATTGCTCTTTACATTAAAAACAAAATTCGCAAATGAATGCGCCGCATGTTCACCACCCTGAAAATCATAGCCACGATAAGCTATCATGGTATTTATAGACGGCCAAGAAGCCAAAATAACAAGACCGCTGAATGCAGCCAAACGCCAGGGCTTTTCTAAAAACCAGGAATAATAAAAAAGCGCAAATGGAATAAAGCAAAAAATAGTTTCTTGCCTCGTTTGAGCAAAGAAACCCAGCAACGGAATTATCAGAGCAAAATGCTTTATGCCAACTTCCTTTTGCGGAACAATGGAATAAAATGCCAGCAATGCAGCAAACAGAAATATATACAAAACCTCTGTTGACGCACTGCGAGACTGCATCAAAAATATAGGCTGGCTTATCAAAAAAATCGCCACAGCCAATGCCAGCCATTCATCCTTTGTCAATCTGAACATCGCAAAAAAGAGCAAAACCACAGAGCACAAAGCCAACGGAAAATTAACACGCAAAGCTGTTTCACGGCTCGGTTCCGCAAACAAAAAAGCAAGACTTTGAACAAAGGCAAAAGCCTTGCCCTTAAAATTGTTCACCACATCCTTGCACTGAAGCCGGCCATCAACCCACACTCCCTGATTGCACACGCCACCGCTTTGATCAAAACGCATTTGAAGAGCCATAGACTCCCAACTGGTTTCATCGCTCAAAACCCTGTGCTGCAAATCTATTGCAGAAATTGTAAAAACAGCGAAGAAAATCAAAAGAGCCGCCAGCCCAAGCATGGAAAACCTGGAAGGCAAACAAGTTTTCACCCTTTGGAAAATTTCCTTAGCATTCCATATTAACGCAGCACAAAGCCATATAAACAAGGCAAGCACAGCATAATAACCCCAGTCAATATCCCATCGCTTCGCATAATTCTGCGAAACCTTTTGAAACAAAAAAAATGCCCCCGCAAACACGGGAGCTGCATATACAATGGGAATTAAAAGATTCTGGATTTTCACTTTGCGTTCAAGTAATAAAGCCTAACCAATTTACCATCCTGATTAATAACTAGAAACTGCCTGCCAGCCGGAAGATTTCCTTTTATTTCATAAAGATTATCGCTCTTGTAGCTGGAAACCAGATTAGTTCCGGCATTCATATCAGGAACAAGCAAACTCTCTTTTGCATCAACTGCGCAATTGTAGTTTTTAGCAGATTCCGACTTCACTGGATATGAAATAGCTTCTATAGGCGAAGTCACAGAAGTTTTGTTCAGAAAAAGAGCAACTATATCAACTGGGACATCCTTGGGCGGTTTGAGCATATTGTCTTTTTTCTCTTTTTTCTTTGTTTTTGGATTTTCCACCTCTTCCACAAACTTAGTGCGCATAGCAATCATACCGGGGCCTTTGCAATTAGGCTGGTGAAGCTCCCAGTCATTCGCTATTCTTTCTGCGCTTGCCCCCTCAATCGAACGGTAAAGTCCGGGTTTCTCTTCTAAACTGTAAATAAAAACATTCTTGGTCAAATTCTTCTCTTCTTTGGTTATTGTAAATTCCGTCTTCCCTTTTGCATATTTGCTTTTACCAGCTTCCAATGTATAAGTGCCGGGCTTCATTCCTTCAAAGGAAAATTTTCCATCCGGCAGGCCACCGGGAATTTTTTGCGAAGAGAATGTGGTGTTTTTTATGTACACCGTGGGCATTTCAACTGCTTTTCCGGAAAAAGGGTCTATAACTGTACCGGAAACCGATGCTTTTTCGCAAGCCACCAGGGCAAGCATGCTAATAGCGACAAGTGGTATAAGTCTTTTCATGTTGGGAATATAGAAATTTCTAAATTCCATTTCATGCCCTATATTGCAATGGCTAGAAAATGGCGACCACGCTCGTTTAACGAGATGGTTGGGCAGGAACATATTGCCCAAACTCTCAAAAATGCCATAAATACGGGCAATATTCACCACGCTTTTCTGTTTACCGGCACAAGAGGAGTTGGCAAAACAACCTCTGCGAGAATTTTGGCAGCAATGCTCAACTGCACAGGCGAAAACAAACCCTGCGGTCAATGCCAGTGTTGCAAAGCCATAACCTCAGGCTCCTCAATGGATGTTCTGGAAATAGACGCTGCCAGCAATAACGGCGTAGAAGACATGCGTGAGCTCCTGGAAAAGAACGAATATCCCCCAATGAACAGCAAATACAGGATTTTAATAATAGACGAAGTTCACGCATTGTCCAAGCAAGCGTGGTATTCCATGCTAAAAACGCTGGAAGAACCGCCATCATATTTGATATTCATATTTGCCACAACAGAAGTCAACAAGGTTTTGCCAACCATTTTATCCAGAGTTCTTCGCTTTGATTTTAAAAGGCTTGCTCCGTTGCAAATATCAAAAAGACTGGCCTTTATAAGCGAACAGGAAGGCATAAAGGCAGAACCAGAAGCTCTCTCCTTAATCTCTGAAAAAGCAGACGGCTCAATGCGTGATGCCCTAACGATTTTTGACGAGGTGTTTGCATACAGCGGCAAAGCCATAACAGCAGAATCAGTGCAAAAAGCACTTGGCATTCCGTCCAACGCTCTATATTTTGAACTTATAAAAGCATTTGAAGCGCACGACCCAAAAGCCAGCTTTGCCGTTTTGGAAGAAGCCATGAGCGCAGGCGTGGAAGTGCAGGTTTTTCTGGAAGGCTTCACAAGATTTTTGCGCAATTTTCTCTATGCCAAAGTCGGGCTTTCCGCAGAGCAGCTCGAATTATCCCCAGCCGGTTTGGAGAGCCTCAAAAATTTGGCGCCGAATTTTGAGCAAGGCGATATTTTGAGAATAGCAAAAATGATAACGGAGCTAAATGAAAAATGCTCAGCGAGACGTGGCTTGAACCCTCGCCTGCTTGCAGAAGCGGAATTCGCAAAAATAGCATGGCTAGACAGAATTGCAAATATAAAAGATGCTCTGGAAAAAGTCGGGAACATGGAAAGAGTTGCTCCGGTCGCTCCTCCTAAAGAGGAAAACCAAAAAAAAATCGGAACCTCAGCAACAACAGCAGCAGCAACGAGTAGAACAGCGTCCGGCTTCAGCATCAGCATTTGAAAGCATTTTAAAAAATAATCCTCAATTTGCGGATTTTGTAAAATACATGGGATTGAAAGTTACCGGCACAAGGTTTGTAGGTATAGCACAAAAGGAGACAGAAAATGGACATGCAACAGATGATTCGCTCAATGCAAAAAATGCAAGCGCAGATGAAGAAAACTCAGGAGACTCTCGAGAGCCAGAACTTTAGCGCAGAAGCCGGAGGCGGAGCGATTAAAGTGACACTGAACGGCAACGGTGCAGTAACCGAGCTCAAGCTTGCACCCTCGGCTGTGGACCCAAATGATGTAGAAGCGTTGGAAGACCTTCTTATGGCGGCTTTCAACGAAGCTGTAGCCAAAAAAGACAACGCATATCAAGAAAGCGTGGGAGCCATCACCAAAGGCTTGAAAATTCCCGGCATGCCGGGAATGTAATTACCACAACTCTCTTGCCGCATCCGGATTGACGCCTTCTTTCCAAATGAAGAGCAACCTTTCATTCCAGGTTCTCTCTTCATAAGTGGCATCTTCGGAGCCGCCCATTCTGCGGTAATAGGTTTCAAGTTCCTGCTTCAATTCGTTTGCTCTTATGGAAGCGCCGATTGCCATATTCAAGGATATTAAAAAGTAATATGTTTTTGCTCTGGTAATTCTGGAAGTGCCGCTAATTTTCAACTGGTTTGAAAACAACTCAATAGATTCGCGCAAATTGTTGTGATACTCTATTTTATCCTGATTCATCGCGTATCTCAGCACCGCATGCATGGTTGTGTAAAAACCTATATCGCAATACACGCCGTCTTTATCGCCAATAACAAGGCCGTTTCCGCCTTTTTCTGCTAAAAGAAAAGCTTCCAAAACCCTTTGTATATTGCGATTGGGATTGGAGAAGGCAGTTTCCGTATTCTCAACGCTGACCATTTTCTTTCTGGTTGCGATTCCCCTTGAAAGAATGCGCTTGGCATCGGGGCTATACGGAAAAGAGGTGTGCTTTGCATCCACCGCAAAATCGTTTATGTCATAGGATGCAAACAGGCAGCTCGGGCAAACAGCCACCATTGTGCGCATAAAGTCCCATTTAAGAAAGCCGTCTTTTGGCGTATATTTGGGGAACAAGCCGCACTCCCAGGATTCATCGTAAGCTTCACTGCGAGGCACGAAAAAGTTAACATGGTCGCAGCCACAAAAATAGCAGGTTCTTATATGTATGGAATAAGGCTGGTCGGCATCAAAGTGCAAAACCGTTTCCTGCTCTTCTTCGCCTTCTGCGATTTCGGTGGATGTGTATTTTTTTGCTATACCCAGCAGAGTAGGCTCTCTGATCGGTTTTGGCAAAAATAAATCTGCGCCGGAGGCAAACACCTGTTTTTCAACAACCGAAGCCGGTTGAGCAGAAAACATCACTATATTTGTTTCCGGATACATATGCCTTATTCTTCTGGTTGCCTCGTACCCGTCCATTTCCGGCATCATTATATCTATCATGGCAAGCCCAGGGCGAAAGGTTTCCATCTTTTGCAAACCAAGCGCACCATTAACTGCGGTTTCAACATCATAGCCATGTTGAACAAGTATCTGGCTCATAACTTTAAGCAAAGCATGAGAGTCATCCATTATTAAAATTCTGTTGTTTGTTTTTACAGCCATGAGTGGAATATAGTAATTCCTCGCAACGAATTTTTCCTGAAAAAGCCTTTTTCCCGACTGTCATAGCATGCGTTTTTTTCACACGAAAGGTAAAAAAGCTCATCTTCAACAACAAAGTTCTCAACTTCTAGGGAATCTGCAAAGAGTTTTCTCTTAAAATGAATGCTGTCAATGGCCGGGAAAATCCTCTGCAACTGAAGCTCTAAAAGCCTGAGTTCCTGCCAGGGCAAAAAAGCAACCTCTCTCTCTGAAACCGGCCTGCCGGAAATACTGGCTCTGCCCACGTAGGCAAACGGAACATCGCCATCACCGCCTCTAAGAGAAATTTCAGTCTTCGTTTTTTTCTCAGGGTTAAGCTCTTTATACAACGAGAAAGAAGCATCCCAAAGCATAGGATTCAGCGTTTCAAAAATTATTGTATCTCCGGGGCTGGGAATTCTTAAGCCTACAGTGTCAAAAGGCGTGAGAACCTCTATTGAATCTCCGCTTTTTCCAAGCTGCCAAAGCAAAACGGGGTTTCCATTGCCGGCTTTGGCAAGCAGCAGATCTCCATCCTGAGAATCTTGCAGGCAAACAGCAAGCTCGCAAACATAGATTCGCTTGCCATCAAAATTCCAAACTGAAAAGACAAAAAATCTCAGAAAAACAGCAAAAAGAACGATGAGAGCGCAAAGAAATAAAATGCTCCAAGCTCTTACCGGCGATGATTTTCGCAGTGTTTTTCTTATCGCTTTTTCTATTTTAACAGCCACTCGCCTAATTTAGGAAATTTTGAAAATGGAAGCTGAAACAATAGCGAAAACGGCAAAAGAAGCCTCTCTTTACTTGCGTTCTTTAAATGTGGAAGCTCGCAACAACATTCTGTTCGCAGTAGCAAAATCAATTCGCTCGCAAGAAGCAAAAATAATAGAGGAGAATAAAAAAGACATTGAAACTTGCGGCATGAAAGGTTCCATGCTGGACCGCCTGACCCTCACCCCCAAGCGTATAGAAGAAATGGCAAAAGGCGTTGAAGACATAGCCGCATTTGCAGACCCTCTGGGTAAAGTTCTTGAGCACAGAACATTGCCAAACTCCATAGATATAAGCAGAATTAGCGTTCCGCTGGGAGCAATCTTCTTTATCTACGAAAGCCGCCCGAATGTCACAATAGACGGAGCAGCTCTATGTTTCAAGGCCGGAAACTCCGTTATTTTACGTGGTGGAAAGGAATCCGTGCATACAAGCTCGTACCTCGCAGGCATATTCAGCGAAACCGTTGGAAAATCCGGCGTTGTTCAGTATATAGACAATCCGGATCGAAATTTGCTTGCAGAGTTATTAAAGCAAAATAAATATCTGGATCTGGTGATTCCCCGTGGCGGAGAAGGTTTAATACGGGCTGTGACCGAACAGTCGAAAATTCCTGTGATCAAGCATTTCAACGGAATTTGCCATGTTTATATAGACAAAAGCGCAGATTTTAGCAAAGCCGCAAATATTCTTTTCAACGCAAAGGTTCAAAGGCCCAGCGTTTGCAATGCTGCAGAAACAGTGCTGTTTCACAAGGATTTGCCAAAGGAGTCTGTGGAGCAGGTTCTAAAGCCGCTTAAAGAAGCAGGAGTGGAAATTCACTGGGACAAATGCGGAATAGAGTATTTGGATCTGCAAATATCAGCAAGCTTTGTAAGCGATGTGAAAGAGGCTTGCGAGCATATTGAAAAGCACGGTAGCCATCACACCGACGCTATAGTTGCAGAAGACGCAAAAGCCCTGGAATACTTCGCAAGCAATGTGGATAGCTCAAGCGTTATGCTTAATGCGAGCACACGCTTTGCAGACGGCGGCCAGTATGGGCTGGGCGCAGAAGTAGGTATTTCAACAGACAAACTGCATGCAAGAGGGCCTATGGGTGTGGAAAGCCTGTGCAGCTATAAATGGGTGCTAAAAGGCAACGGGCAGGTGCGTGAGTGAAAAACATCAAACTTAACCCTCAGGGTCTAATTCCCGCAATTGCGCAACACGCTACGGACGGCACTGTGCTTATGATGGCATGGATGAACAAAGAGGCGCTGGAACTCACTTTGGAAAAAGGCGAAATGGTGTTTTGGAGCAGGAGCAGAGGAGAGCTTTGGCATAAGGGAGCAACCAGCGGAAACTTTTTGAAGGTTGTGAGCTGGTCTCCGGATTGCGATTTTGACTGCCTTTTGTTCAAGGTTTTGCCTCAGGGAAGTGGGGTTGCCTGCCATACAGGGGAAAAAAGTTGCTTTTTTAACTGGGAAAATGTCACATAAGGAAAAAAATTATGTATATTTACCCTATGTTAAAGAAAATTGTCATTGTTGCTTTTTGCAGTATAGCCCTTTTGGCGTGTGGCGGCGAAACAAAATTAGATCCAAAGAGTCCTGAATCCATTAGAAAGCACTATGCGAATATGGACCCTCCGGTTCAAATGAGTAACGACCAGTTTGTCTCTTATGTTAAGGGCAGCCTTGCGACTATCGATAAAGATACCGCAAATATGAGCATGTTCTTGGTTTGCTCCAAGGATTATCTAAATACCCCCAACAGCAAGGGAAACACAGCGCTTTCCGTAGCCGTAAATAAAAAGAACGCCGTTGTGGTGAGGTATCTTTTGGAACGTGAAGCGGACATTGGGCAAAAAAGCGCGCAATTAGGCTTAACACCGCTGGAAGACGCTGCGGTTCGTGAAGATTCCACAGAAGTAGGTGGCATTTTTTACATGCTCGTAGAAGCGCAAAAGAAGAGAGACCCCGGATTGCATAATGTCGGCGCAGCTTTGCACTTGGCATCTCGCTACGGAGCGCTCAAAAATGTTAAACTGCTTATTGAAAACGGAGCAAACCCCAATGCCAAAAGCATAGAGGGCCTGACTCCTCTGCATGAAGCGGCAAAAGAAGGCAGAAAAACAGTAGTTGAGTATTTAATATCAAAGAAGGTTGAAATTAACCCTATAGATAAAGACGGCTACACTCCTGTGGATTGGGCTTGTGCTATGGGTGAAGGCTCTACTTTCCCCGAAGTCGGTAAATTACTCAAGAAATTCGGTGCCAAACACACCGCAGCCTGGCGCAAAGCGTTCTAAGGCTCACTCTCAGCCAAATGCTTGGCATTATAAGGGCAAACACGCTGGCAAATATCACAGCCATAAACATGGTGTTTTGCCCATTCCTTTTGCTGCTCGCTTAACTCTCCCTTATATTCTATTGTAAGATAAGAAGCGCAACGCCTGGCATCTAAAAATCCATCCTCGGTCAAAGCCTTGCTAGGGCAAGCATCTATGCATTTGCGACATTTTGCGCAACCGTTTTGCGGCAGGGGTAAAAAATTTTTTACCCCTGCTTCCGCATAATCCAACAAAATACCGCCTATGAAAAATCCGCTTCCAAACCTCGGATTTATAAGCAATCTGTTCTTGCCAATAAAACCAAGACCAGCCAGCACTGCAAGCTCCCTTTCTGCAATGGGCAAAGAATCGACAAAGTATTGACCGCCAATTCGCTCGGCTTTTTCTCGCAAAATATTGCCAATGGCAATATGATAATCGTCTTCAATCGCAAAAATCGGCCTGCTCTTATGCTTCCATAGAGAAATCCAAGCCGCATTGTAAGACTTTCCGTTAAAAGTTTTCGGATGCTTTCTCACTTCGGCGTGACGCTGCATCCATTTCATATCTGCGTTAAAGCCTCTTCGCAGCCATTCGTCAAGATATTCCGCATGAGGAATGATTTCCGGCAACAAAGTGTAGCCGGATGCCAGCATCTCAAACATTGTACTTTGGGCTGTATCTTGAGTATTCCTGCAAACTGCACACGTCTATTACCTGAATTTTATTTATGGCTTGCAGACCATCAACGGCATGCTGCAAACCGTGCAGAGTTGTGGTGATTGGAATGCCGTGCATAAGGCTGTTAGTGCGGATTCTCATCTCATCGCTTGCCGGTTTTTCTCCTTTGCTTGGCGTGTTGATTATCCATGCGAGATTGCCTTCTTCCACTAAGTCTATTGCATTTGGCCTGCCGTCTGCAACCTTGAACACCGCATTTGTCGGAATTCCGTTGTTCCTGAGCATTGTGCTTGTTCCTCTTGTGCAATAAAGAGTAAAGCCCAGTTCCACAAGCTTTTTGACATAAGGAATAGCGGTTTCTCTATCTTCAGCACGAAGGCTCAGGAATATGTTTCCGTTTTGCGGCAACCTGTTACCCGAGGCTATCTGGCTTTTTAAATACGCCATGCTGGTCAAGCGATCTATGCCCATAACCTCGCCTGTTGACTTCATCTCCGGGCTGAGTATTATGTCTACGCCAGGGAAGCGCGCAAATGGGAACACCGCTTCTTTCACGGAGAAATGCGGAGGGATATATTCCTGCGTAAATCCTATTTCATTCAAAGTTTTTCCTGCCATGCACAGAGAGGCTATTTTTGCGAGCGGAATGCCAATGGCCTTGCTCACAAAAGGAACCGTTCTTGAAGCTCTGGGATTCACTTCCAAAACATAAATTGTTTCGTTTTGAATTGCGTATTGAACATTCATCAATCCGCAAACCTTGAGCTCTTTTGCCATTGCCTTTGTGTATTCTCTTATAGTGTTTTGAATGTTAACCGAGATAGTCGGCGGCGGAAGCGTGCAGGCGCTGTCGCCCGAATGAATTCCGGCAAGCTCCACGTGCTCCATTATTCCACCGATGACCTGCGTTGCTCCGTCGGAGAGACAATCTACATCTACTTCTATTGCGTTCTCCAAAAAACGATCTATCAAAATCGCCCGCCCTTCGGAAACTTCCATAGCTTTAGACATGTATTCCCTTAAACCGGCATTATCATAAACTATCACCATCGCTCTGCCGCCCAAGACAAATGAGGGGCGCATAAGTATTGGATAGCCAACTTTATCTGCGATTTTTTCGGCTTCTTCTGTGGTCTTTGCCATGCCGCTTGGCGGTTGCGCAATGTTTAATTTTTGCAGCATTTTTGAGAATAGCTCTCTGTCTTCCGCCATGCTGATTGATTCCGTTGAAGTGCCTATTATATTGACTCCGTTGGCTTTTAAGCCTTCGGCTAAATTCAGCGGAGTTTGCCCGCCAAACTGCACTATTGCTCCGAAACATTCTTCACGCTCATAAACTTCCAATACATCTTCCAGAGTTAACGGTTCAAAATAAAGTTTATCTGAGGTATCGTAATCTGTGGAAACAGTTTCGGGATTTGAGTTGAGCATTATGGTTTCAAAGCCAGCTTTTCTAAGCGCAAAAGATGCATGAACACAGCAATAATCGAATTCTATCCCCTGCCCTATGCGATTTGGCCCGCCACCAAGGATCAGAATTTTTTTCTTTTTTTCATCATTATTGTTTATCGATTCCGAAGCATTTGCTGTTGTTCCGGTTGAATAACTGGAATAAAGGTAAGGGGTATAAGCTTTGAATTCTGCGGCGCAAGTGTCAACAACGTGAAACTGCGGTCTTAAAAGAATTGACTTTCTTTTGTTGCGAACTTCTTCTTCTTTTTCGCCGAGAATATTCGCTATTTGCCTGTCTGAAAAACCAAATTCCTTTGCCTGCGCAAAAAGAGCGGGATCGTTTAACAGGCCATCTAAATTTTTTGCTGTGCGAATTTCATCTTCGTAATCAACAAGTTCTTTGAGCTGCCGCAAAAACCAGGGGTCAATCTTTGTGATAGCGAAAATCTTTTCTTCACTCCATTTACGAGCAATGGCTTCTCGCAAAACGAAAATTCTGTTTGCGCTGGGAATGCCTATTTTTTTCTCAAGTTCTTCGTCGCTTAAATCTTTGAAAATATAATCCTTGCCGTCTGCGCCAAATCCGGCACGCCCGGTTTCCAGCGAGCGCAACGCTTTTTGAAATGACTGCTTGAAGTTACGGCCTATTGCCATTGCTTCGCCAACAGATTTCATCTGAGTTCCGAGCCTGTCGTCTGCGCCTACGAATTTTTCAAAGGCAAAGCGTGGAACTTTTGTCACAATGTAATCTATTGATGGTTCAAAGCATGCTTTTGTTTGCTTGGTTATGTCATTTGTTATTTCGTCAAGAGTGTAGCCTACGGCAAGTTTTGCGGCTATTTTGGCTATAGGAAATCCGGTTGCTTTTGATGCAAGCGCAGAAGACCTTGAAACTCTCGGGTTCATTTCAATTATCACCAGGCGTCCGTCTTTTGGATTTATTGCGAACTGCACATTGGAGCCCCCCGTGCTGACTCCTATTTCTCGCATAACGGCTATGCCTGCGTCACGGAGTTTTTGGTATTCTCTGTCCGTGAGCGTGAGCGCCGGAGCTATTGTGATTGAGTCTCCGGTATGGACTCCCATAGGGTCCAGGTTTTCAATGGAACAAACTATAACGCAGTTGTCCTTTGAATCTCGCATCACTTCAAGTTCAAATTCCTTCCAGCCTTCAATGGATTCTTCAATCAGCAATTCTTTGGTGGGTGAATAGTACAATCCCCTTTCGCAAATCTCTTTGAAATCATCTTCGTTGCGGGCAATTCCGCCGCCTGTGCCTCCGAGCGTAAACCCCGGGCGAATTACAATGGGCCATGTGTTGAGGCTCTCTTTTATGCGGCAAGCTTCTTCGTAGGAATGGGCGGTTGCGCTTTTTGGCATTTCCAGCCCTATGCTTTTCATAGCTTCTTTGAACAAGCCTCGGTCTTCGGCTTTGCGAATTACATCCGGTTTTGCGCCAAGCATCTCCACGCCGTAATATTCCAGCACACCGGCGTCTGCAAGTTCCATAGCGAGGTTCAGGGCAGTTTGCCCTCCCAGCGTTGGGAGCAGAGCATCCGGCCGTTCTCTACGGATTATTTCGGTTAATGCAGCCTTGGTAAGAGGCTCTATGTAAGTTCTATCTGCGAAGTCAGGGTCGGTCATTATGGTAGCCGGGTTGGAATTAACCAGAACCAGCTCATAGCCCTCAGCTTTCAGTGTTTTGCAGGCCTGCACACCCGAATAATCAAATTCGCACGCTTGGCCAATAACGATAGGCCCTGAGCCTATCAGAAGAATTTTTCGAATATCATTGCGTTTTGGCATCGAAAATTGAATTTAGAAAATCCTACCTTAAAATACTGGTAATCACCGTTGAAACAGCCACAGCAGCGGCACTCATGCCACCAAACATAGCAGTCATTTTAGCAAAATCCCCTCGAACTCGCTCTATTTTCACCTCAAGCCCGGATATCTTGCTATCAACACTAGCTTCAAGCCTGAGCAGTTTATTATCAAACTCAGACAGTTTGCTGTTAACATCCTCACGTAATGCGGAAAATTCCTCACAAATAGAATCCATTCGCATATCTATGTGGTTTATGTGGTTACCTTGCGTGTATAAGGTTAGGGTAATAATGTCTTCGTGCGAGAGACCGCCGCCGCTCGCAAGGTTTTTCTTTATCCCTTCCACCTGAGGCTTCAAGGATTCTAGAATGACATCGTCCATTTTCGTTCCGTAATCGCTATTTGCGACCATAATGCTATCTCCTATGAAAAATACAAAATTCAGCGAAAAAAATCGCCTAAATCCCAAATCAAAAATTAATCTAAATAAATAAACACCGAATTGAAATCAGCATTTGATGTGTAATATAGAAAACGTCTGAACCTCGATTTTCATGATTAAAGGATTAACATGATTGTTAAGCACAACGCTGAGAAATCAAGAAAATCCTTTAATCAAGTGAATCATAGTTCAGACATTTTTCTTCTTCACCGCTTTCGCTTTTTTCACAACCTTGGCTTTTTTTGCTTTGTGTTTTTCCACGGTTTTGGGGGCGAATTGCGGATCTTTTACCGCAGACTTTGCCGCTGCTATTCTTGCTACCGGCACCCTGAACGGCGAACAACTTACATAGTTCAAACCCAAACGATTGCAGAAATCTATGGAACTGGGATCACCGCCGTGCTCGCCGCAAATTCCAAGCTTAATGCTAGGGCGTGTTGCACGGCCGCCTTGAACGGCGATTTCCATAAGCTTGCCAACACCGGCCTGATCCAAAGTCGCAAAAGGATCGCTCTTTATAATTCCGGCTTCTTTTTCGTAGAAAGGCAAGAAATGACCTGCGTCATCACGGCTCATGCCAAGTGCAGTTTGCGTTAAATCGTTTGTGCCGAATGAGAAGAATTCCGCATGCTTTGCTATTTGCTCTGCGGTAATCGCTGCTCTTGGAATTTCGATCATGGTTCCAACCTTGTATTCCAAAGTGCGCTTTGCTGCGGCGAATTCCTCTTTTGCAACCCTGTGCACAATTTCAAGCTGCAACTCAAGCTCTCTGTCAAAGCCAACGAGAGGAATCATAATTTCAGGATGCGGAGTTCTCTTGGTCTTTGCCGCTACAGCCAAAGCTGCACGGAACAAAGCACGGCTCTGCATCTCAGAAATTTCCGGGTACACTATTCCCAAACGGCAACCTCTGTGGCCAAGCATGGGATTTGATTCATGCAAAGACGAAACGGTTTGCGAAACCTGCGCAAAATGAACATTGAGCTTGCGAGCAAGTTCGTCTATCTGGTCTTTTGAAGACGGTAAAAATTCGTGCAAAGGAGGGTCAAGATAACGCACGGTAACAGGATGCTCTCCCATTGCCATGAATAAACCCTCAAAATCTTCTTGCTGAATGGGCAGCAATCTTTCCAGAGCATAACGGAAATGCCTGATTGGAATGTGGTATTCGTTTTCCAGCAAAACAGCATCATTTGGACGCTCAGCGAGTTTTGCCTTGTACTCCGCATAAATCGGGGCAAAAATTATCATTTCACGCACAAGGTCAATGCGATCGCCTTTGAAGAACATGTGCTCTGTGCGGCAAAGCCCAATGCCGTCTGCTCCGAATGCAACTGCATTCATAGCCTGTTCCGGCTGATCCGCATTTGTGCGAATTCCCAGTTTGCGGTATTTGTCTGCGAGCTTCATTATAAAATCATAGTCCGCAAATAATTCGGAATCCTTTGGAGCAAGAGTTTTATCTATCAGCACCTGAATTAATTCAGACGGAGCGGTGTCTATTTTCTCGCTTATCACTTCGCCTGTGGAACCGTTTATAGAAATGAAGTCTCCCTCTTTCATCACTTTGTCTCCGCAGGTCAAAATTCCGGTAGAGTAATTGATGTCCATATCAGAGGCTCCAACAACGCAAACCTTGCCCATTTGCCTTGCAACCACAGCA
>Ga0209755_10003150_pt1 | contig 21095 bp, 15 predicted proteins | sample TergutCo191P1_FD_187301 | JGI IMG/M metagenome (GOLD analysis project Ga0209755, IMG submission 187301) | Cornitermes sp. P1 segment gut microbial communities from Petit-Saut dam, French Guiana - Co191P1 (SPAdes) (version 2) | ecosystem: Host-associated > Arthropoda: Insects > Digestive system...
AAGGCACAGCAGGGGCTATTTGAAAAGCCACCTGTGTTTGAGTACGCGGGCGCGACCGAGAACATCGAAGATGCCTCGCAAACATTTGACGAGCTTCGCATGGCCAAATCCGCCGACTTCCCCGAGCTTGAGGACGGCAAGCGCGTATCTTGGACGATGGAATACGGCAAAATCACCAAAACTGTAGCCGACCCCAAGGGTACCGGCATCGCCAAAATGAAAGCCGAGATTGAAACATCCAAGGCATTTGTGGATGCGCTGCGGAAAGCCAAGGACAAGAACCCCGCTTGCAAAGTCAAGCCCCGCGTTACCGCGCAAAGCAAGGGTACCGCTTCATACAAGGGCGTATTCATAAGCCCTGATGAAGCCGTCGCGTCGGGCAAGCTGATAACGCTGTTTCCCGCCAAAGACGGGAACGTCTACGAAATGCGCAACACCGAAATGGGCAGATTTATCACGCAAGCCGCAAACAACAACATTCTGCGAACGGTTGAGGCCGGGTTTGTCCCGGCTTTGCCGTCCATTCCCCTAAAACACCTGCAAGACATTATCTGCTTCTTCAAGATAATGGCGGCTAACGGCGACAAAGAGGCCCTTGCGAATATCTATTGGGATAAGCTGAACGAAGCGTATGTCACCGATATTCCGCAGCAAACCGCGTCGCGGTTCTCTGTGAAATGCGACACAAATCCCACGTATGACAGCGACCGCTACATTCATTATCTGGACATACACAGCCACGGCAACATGAAAGCGTTCTTCTCCGCGATAGACGACGCGGACGAACAGGCGACCCGAGTGTATGCCGTTGTCGGAAATGTGTTAAGTAATCTACCCGAAATCCGCGTGCGTATCTCGAATGGAGGGAAGCACTTGGAGATAAATCCCGATGTTGTGTTTGAACGCGCAGAGAGTGTGGCCGGTAGCAAATCGCACTCGCTTGTGCGATGCTTCGCGGATAAGATAGCCGGATTCCTCACCCGCAACGGCGGTGATGACAAATGAAGTTCGCGCTGAACAAGCCTGTCAAAATCGTAATGCTTGGCGCGGGCGGAACGGGCGGTCATGTCGCGCCTAATCTGTACCGACTGCTCCACGCCATCGACCGGCCCGTGAAAGTTATCATTTGCGACGGGGATATCGTCGAGCAGAAGAACCTAGTCCGTCAGAACTTCGTCGCCGCCGACCTCGGCAGAAACAAGGCGCAGGTATTGGCGGAGCGGTACGCATCAGCTTTCGGCATGGAAGTGGCGTATATCCCTGAGTTTATCGAAGACGAGAGGCGGCTTGCGGAGCTTGTTAAGCCGGACAGATACACACCCGATTCACGTTCGTATCGGCTGGAAGATGGACATACAATTCTCATCGGCGCGGTTGATAACAACAAGAGCCGCCGCTTGTGCCATCAGGTATTCAAGCGAGCCGACAACCTTATCTACATTGACGCGGGTAACGGCGAGTTCAGCGGGCAAGTCGTCTGCGGCATCCGCCGCAAAGGGCGCACTTATTACAAACCGCTTGGGGATATTTACCCTGATGTACTGGAAGCCACGGACAAATACCCGTCCGAGTTATCCTGTGCAGACGCTTCCGTATCCGCGCCGCAAAGCATTGTTGCAAACATCACAGCGGCGACAGCGATTATCAATTATCTGTATAACATTCTGATTCTCGGCAGTATCGGGGTTCGGAGCGTTACATTCTCAACCAAAACAATCAACCTCAAACCTATCATCGCGCAACGGCGCGGCAGAAAGGCGGCGTAAACATGAGAGCAGTTTGCTACAACGACCGCGAGGTTCATATCGCAGGAAACAAGCGGCGTATTAAGGGCTTGCCGCGCCATTCGACTTCGCGGAAGTAGAGACCAAGATTCAAGTCACCAGCGGTGACAAGAAAACAGGTATGGCTGTGTTCTACGTTGACAGCCGCGCCATCCAGAAACGCTTGGATAATGTTCTGGGTCCCCTCAATTGGAAGAACCAGTACGTTGCGTGGCATGGTAACGCCCAGCTTTGCGGCATCGCAGTTTACAATCCCGAGCGCAACGAGTGGGTTGGCAAGTTCGATGGGTCCGAGTGTTCGGATATTGAGCCGATAAAAGGCGGACTGTCCGATAGTATGAAGCGTGCAGCTTGTATGTGGGGCATTGGACGTTATCTATACGATATCCCCGGTGTATGGGTTGAAGTTGAACAACGTGGCAAAGGCTCGTATATCAAGGACAGTCAGCAGAGCAAACTGAAAGCGGCGTATGAGAAGTCGGTTGCTACTATCTTTGGGGCTTCGTCCAATCAGAACGCCTCTTCCGCCGCACTCAACAAGCAATCACCGTCCGCGCCTGCTTCACAGGATAAGAGAACCCGAAAGCCGCCAGCTACGCCGCAACAAGAAATCGCACCGCCGCCGCCCGAGCCTGTCCCGGACGGATACTTGGTCAAATCAATCAAGCCTTCCGGCAAGAGTAGCCAGCTTTTGGAATTGGTTGATAATGCCGGCGAGATTCATTCCGCCTACGTCGCTAACAACAATGCCATCATTGCCGGTTCCCGTCTGGTTGATGTTGAAATGGAGAAGAAGCAAAGCGGATTCATGGCGTATACGCGCATAAACAGCTATCAGCTCGCAGCGTAATGAATGCGGCATGAATATGAATAGGGAGGGCGGCGGAAACGCCGCCCCCTTGCCATTTTAGACGAAAGGAGGCACATAGATGGCAATTGTATTGGCCTCAACCGAGGGCTTGTCTCACGAACAATGGCTTGGATACAGGCGCATGGGCATTGGCGGAAGCGATGCTTCTGTTATTTGCGGCGTAAATAAGTACAAATCTCCCATCGAATTGTGGATGGACAAGACAGGTCAGCTCCCCTTCGAGGAAGCAGGAGAGGCTGCGTACTGGGGAACAACGCTTGAATCCGTAGTGCGTGATGAGTTTGTAAAACGCACAGGACTTAAAGTAATCACGGTCAATGAAATCCTGCAAAGCAAGGAGTTCCCATATATGCTTGCAAATCTTGACGGGGTTCTCATGTGTCCAACGCATGGACGATGTATATTTGAAGCCAAGACGGCCTCCGCCTACAAAGCCGGCGAGTGGGACGGCGATGCCGTGCCACACGAGTACATTTTGCAGGTGCAACATTACTGCGCTGTTATGGGATATGCGGGTGCATATGTCGCCGCCCTTATTGGCGGGAACGATTTCCGCTGGCGGTTCGTTGCGCGCGACGAGGATATCATATCCATGCTGATTCGCACGGAACGTGACTTTTGGCAACACGTTATAGATGATATTCCGCCACCAGTCGATGGCTCAGAGGCGTGCGCAAAGTTCTTAGGGCAACGATTCCAAAACAGTGTGCCTAAATCCACAATTGAGCTGCCGGATATCGCTATGTCTCTGATTGAACAATTCAACGACGCACGGGAACAGGCGGAGAAATACACAGAGATAAAGCGTGAATCCGAAAACAAGCTCAAGCAGCTATTAGGTACACATGAGGTTGGCATCATTGGTGGCAACAGTATCCGTTGGCAAAGCATTTCAAAGAAAGCACTAGACGGCAAGCTGTTGGAAAGCGAAGCCCCGGCTATCTACGATAAGTATACGCGCCAATCAAGCTACCGAAGATTCACAATTACTCCGGCGCGCATCTCACAACAAGAACCAAGAAAGGCAGGATAAATCATGTATAAACAATTCGATATCCTTCGTGTGACGGAGGAATGTGGCATCCGTTTGAAAGCTAATGTACGCCCGCTCTCAGGAGAAATCCGTTGCCATTGCCCCTTCTGCGCCAGCACCGCGAGTAGATACACTGCTTCCATCAATACAAGGCGAGGATTGTTCTACTGTCACAAATGCGGCGAAGGGCATAACGCTTTAACCTTATATGCCAAGATTGTCGGCACTTCCAACAAACAAGCGCACCGCGAACTACAAGCATTCGCCGCATAGCACTTGAAGAAATGGGAAAGCCGAGTTCAGAGGGTTCATGTCTCTGTCTCGGCTTGTCATTACTGCTGATAATACTGCGATATGTGTCCGGTTTCGGATGACTTGCAAAACAACTACCGATTCTTCCATTTCAATTCTGGCGGTATGTTCTTAGTCTTCATGAGAATTCTCGCCTTTCTTTGTCAAATTGTCTACTTTATCACCGAATGCACCTGTAGCGACGGCAAGGTTCATGTGGAGGACAAACAGGCTAACGAATTTGAATGGCCGGATACAGCTCCGCTTATGAATAACATCGTTCATTTGCTCGTTAAGCCCTTGATACAGCAGATTGCGCTTGGTGTTCTTGGAGAACGCCAAACTCAGCATCGTCGAGTAGTCTATCTCGGCTGTATTTGTGTAATGTTTTCCTAAGTCTTCTATAAAAGAAGATAGTTGTTTCTCAAGTTCGTGTCGGTCTCGGTCAAGGTACGTATGCGTTATGGCTTGTTGCCAATCATTCTTGCTCATGTTTTGAAGTTCGTTGGCGTACTCCGCTTGTAGCTCGACAAGAGATTCTGTAGCGACTTCTTTGACAGTATGCCCTTCGTATGCGGCGTACCGATTGAACAAGTCAATAATGTCCTGACTGAAATCATCGAAGCTGAATCGCCCGGAGCGTACCACTTCAAGTTTGGAGAGAGCCCTAAGAATGTTGTCCAGATTCTCCCATGTGGGATTTGCAATCAGGCCTGTTTCAAGTCGCGTAATGGTTTGTGTTGAACTGATGTTTGCTCGCTTTGCAAACTGCTCAGATGTCAACTTCTCCATCTCTCGTACCGCTCTACAGCACCGCCCAAGTTCTTTCATGTCAATGCCCATTCGTCCACTCCTTCCATCAAAGCTAACGGCTGTTCCAGATTATAGCATGAAGGCATATTGCAATGCAATAGTGTGTTTAGTGCAAATATGTCAATTGTGTTACATTCATGCACGGCGTGAAATAATGTGTTGACGCGACAACCGGAGGGATGTATACTTCCCTCGTACACACAATAATGTGTTTTGTGAATAATATAAAGAGAGGAGGTGATACATATGACGGCACAAAGACTCGTATACTCCATCCCGGAAACAGCCGGTTTGCTTGGTATCAGCAAGTCGCTTGCATACCGCTTAGCCAACGAAAAGGTGCTTCCAGTTGTTCTTCTTGGAAACCGGCGAGTGGTTCCTAAGGCTAAACTGGAAGCGTTAATCAGCAACGGTATTGCGCTAAACAACAGCGAAACCTACGGCATAACTGTAGGAACTCATGAATAACAGGATGGATGATTATGACATTTGAGGAAATCTGCTCAAGGTTTTCGGATGTCGTTGATAATGCCGGGCAATGTACAGCACTTTGCCCGGCCCACGACGACAATGTGAGAAGCCTATCCATCGGCCAGAGCGAAGACGGCGATGTTCTAATCCATTGCCATGCTGGGTGTGAGCCGAAGGATGTTTTAGCCGAAGTTGGGTTACAAATGAAAGACCTATTCCAAAAGAAAAAGAAACAACCGTCTGCTTCGGCGCGGACGGTTGTCGAGGAGTATCTGTACCACGACTTAAATGGCGTAGTGGTTCACAAAACAATTAGGTATGAAGGAAAACAATTCGGACAGGCTCGCCCTGACCCAAACCGACCCGGAAATTGGATTCCTAACCTCAAGGGCGTGGAGACAATTCCGTACAATTTGCCGGGAGTAGCTAATGCTATAAGTCTCGGGCAGCCGGTCTTCGTTGTTGAGGGTGAAAAAGACGTTGAGGCGATGCGGGTACTAGGGCTTACCGCTACGACCTGTCCGGCAGGTGCCGGCAAGTGGAAAGACAGGCATTCAGGCTACCTCGCAAATGCACTTGCCTATATTGTACCAGACAATGACAAAAGCGGCAAATCCCATGCTTACAAAGTCGCAGAATCGCTGAAAGGGAAGGCTCGACAGGTTAAGGTGCTAGACCTTACCCGTTTAATTCCTTTGTTGCAAGCAAAAGGTGATATTAGCGATGTTGTGCAGGCACTCGGAACGCAGGTAACGATACAGAAACTCTTTGAACTAATGACACACACCGATGTTTACGATGGCGGAGTTCCGGTTGAACCAAGCCAATTCTTCAACAAAGACAGATTCATGCACGATGCTCTGGCTTTGCACATGATGAATACACTGTCAATCGCCAAGATTAGGAAGCGACTTTCTGTATATCTCGATGGTTTGTTCACCGCAGAGCGCAGTGCCTTTGACAGGCTCATGCTCACAATTGTACCCACTCTGACGATAGCACAACGAAATGAGGTTTACGCCTACATCTCAAATGTGTGCATGAAGGTACTGCAAGAGTCCCCCGCAAACTTCATTGGACTGAAGGACTATGTTCTGGATATCGACTCGTGGAGTATGTACCCATACAGCCCTGCCGTCGTCATCAGCAACAGAATTCAATGCAATTACAGTGCAACGGCGTACCACAAGGAATTAGACGAAGCATTGAACGCCTATGCCTGCGGTGACCCAGGTGTGCGCGCTCTGATTGAGGAGATGTTCGGTTACTGTCTGTACCGTCGCAATGAGCTGGGCGTGTCATTCTTCTTGAACGGCAAAGGCAAAAACGGAAAGTCTACATTGTTGACGCTTCTTGCCCGCCTACTGGGTGAGGACAACTATTCCGGACTCGATTTGAAAGACCTTAACAAGCAGTTTATCAACATTGAAATCGTCGATAAGCTCGCGAATATCGGTGACGATATCTCCGACGAGTACATCGCTGATGTATCCACGTTCCGAAAGTTAGTTACCGGAGAACCTGTCACCGTCCGGGGCCTGTACGAGAAACCCTTAAAGTTCAGGAACTACAGCAAGTTAATCTTCTCGTGTAACGATATGCCTGTGGTGAGGGACAAAACCGACGGATTCAAAAGGCGACTGCTTCTTGTTCCTCTGAATGCGCGGTTCGATATTACCACACCCGGGTTTGACCCATACTTCATCGACCGGATTAGCGCACCGGAGGCATTGGAGTATCTTCTGCGTATTGCCATAGAAGGGCTAAAGCGTGTACTTGCCAACAGAGGATTCACCAGATGTGCCGTCGCTGTGAAAGCGACGCAGGCATATGTCGAACAAAACAATCCCCTTGTTAACTTCGTTGCAGAAATGAACGATTTGAGCACTATGGAAGCATCAGGAGTGTATCTTGCTTACCGAAATTGGGCAATTCTTAACGGTTTTAAGCCATACAATAACATCGTTTTTGGGCGCGAGCTTCACAAGCAAACCGGATATGTAAGCATCCCAAATGGCAGAAATGCCGAAGGAAAGCGCGTTCGTCGGTACGTTAAGGAAAAAGGGCTTGTCACAACTGGCACAGATGTTACAGATGGTGAAGTAAATTTGTACACAGAAGAAGCCCCATAATCACGGGATTTATGGGTTCTGGCACAGATGATACGGATACTTTCATGTTTTCATATAGGAAAGTATATATAAGATGATGCCTGTATCTGTATCATCTGTTCACGTTGAAATCACTGGCTTAGGGGCTGCTACAGATTTAAGTGATGCCCCACCTTTAGAGGAGGTAATTTGATGGCACGAAAAGGCAACGGCGAAGGCACGATTTACAAGCGCAAGGATGGAACATGGGCTTGTCAGGCTACAGTTGGTAAACATCCGGAGACAGGAAAGCCCATCCGCAAGACATTCTACGGCAAGCTCCGCAAAGATGTCGCAGACAAACTCGCCAAGGCTTTGCAGAATAAAGAGCAGTACACTGTGGACAAAACCATCCTGCTCGGTGAATGGCTCACTGTTTGGCTCGAAACCTACAACACGGCTGTTTCGATGAAGACTTATGATGATTACCAATCCAAAGTTAATCTTCATCTCAAACCGGGCCTCGGTCACATACGCCTGTCGGAACTGAAACCGTTGGATATACAACGATACTATAACTCAAAGATTGATGGGGGCAGATTGGACGGAAGGACTGGCGGGTTATCACCGCGTTCGATTCAATACCTCCACGTCGTTTTGAAAGCCGCTTTGGAGCAATCCATTGTCGAAGGCTTAATCGTGACAAACCCAGCCAAGGGCCTGTCTCTGCCCAAGAAAGACGACATCAACGAAGATGATATCGCGTTTACGAAATCAGAACAGAAGCAGTTTCTCGATTCCTCGCGGGAGAGTCGAATGTTTCCGCTGTTTGCATTCGCGCTGTTCACGGGCTGCCGCCAAGGAGAAATCATCGCCACGACCTGGGACAGCATTGATTTCGAGAAGAGAGAGGTTCTTGTGAAGCAATCGGCATCCACCGTAAAGCGGCGTGCCGCCGTAAGCGGCAAGAAGTTAAACATCGTGAACAATCGCAACAGAGCGGGCAAAATGATGACCATAATCAAGCAGCCCAAGAATAAGTCCTCTATACGCACCATCCCACTTTGCAAGCCTCTCCTGAAAGTCTTGCAAGACCACAAGGCGGCGCAAGCCGCCGAAAAGGAGAAGTACCGCGACATCTACGAGGACAGCGGCTATGTATTCGCAACCGAGACGGGCAAGTTACTGGACTTCCGAAACATCGTGCGCAAGTTCCATCAGCTTCTGAAGAACGCCGGACTTGAGCCAACCAATTTCCACAGCCTCCGTCACTCATTTGCGACGAGGTTACTCGAAAAGGGTGTGCCGATGAAAGTCGTGCAGGTTTATCTCGGCCATAGCAGCTTCCAGCAGACGGCTAACAGATATTCCCACGTCCTGCCCGATGTCAAACGAGACGAAATTGAGGCATTGAACGACCTGCTGGACGAGGAGCAGGATGACTTCAACGGCGCATGACCGGATTTACTACGCCACAGCGCGTTGCAGTATAATTGCAGTAAATCGTCAAAATCGGAAGTTGAAATAGTAAAACGGCGTATCCGCTAGGGCTTGCAAACCCAGTGAATACGCCGTTTTCTGTAAGAGCCGACAATCGGACTCGAACCGATGACCTGCTGATTACAAATCAGCTGCTCTACCAACTGAGCTATGTCGGCGGGAGTTCAACCGCAGTCAATTATAAGTACATATGCGTAACTTGTCAACATTATTGCTCGGAAATTCCGAGAGCAAACTGCAAACACATCCGGTTAGTGACACCAACCAGTTCAAAAGTGCGCCCGGCGCACAGCGAAAACCGCAGGCACGTCTTCAAGCGTAAGCATTCTCTCGAAGCCAGGTTCAATTTCCCGGCAGACAAAAAGTGCGCCCGGCGCACAGCGAAAACCGCAGGCACGTCTTCAAGCGCAAGCATTCTCTCGAAGCCAGGTTCAATTTCCCGGCATACAAAAAAGCGGCCACGGCCGCACCGAAAACCGGAAACCATACCCGGCTTCGAGAGAATGCGTACACTCGCAAATATGTCCCCGGTTCCCGCCGTGCGCCGTGCGCACCCTCTTTACATTTTTTTGGTAAACGGGTAAAGTAGTTATATGAAAATTTCTAAGATGCGTAGCGTGAAAATGGAGCTGTTTCGCCTAAATTTTTGGCAGGCGATTCTTTTTTTGGTTTTTATGTCGCTGGCACTGGCGGGTTTTTTGTTTTTTTTGCAACCCGTGCCAATTCGTGAGATTGCTGTTATAACGGTGCGCAACCTCGGGCTTAATGTTTTTCTCAATTGGGTGCCGCTTTTTTGGGCAATGATGCTTTTGTATTTTGCCGGCACAGGTGCGGCAAGCGCATCCACAATTGTAGGGGCGGCGGCAATTGGTCTGGGCTTTGCAAACCGCATAAAAATTCTACTGCGCAACGACCCTCTTGTGCCGTGGGACTTGCTTCTTGGCGGCGAGGTTGCCGGCATTGCCCGCAGTTTTGGGAGTACTACAATTTTGGCAGTTATAGGCGGCGCAATTTTATATGTCGTGCTTGCGGTTTTGTTTGCGCTTGTTATTCGAAGTGGGAAAGTTGACTTGCGAATACGTGGCGCAGGCTTGGTTTTGTGTGCGGTTTTGCCTTTTGTTTTTAATGCGCCGCTGTACAATAATCACAGCATCACCAACAGTTTATACATCCGTGGGAATGTTTGGAACCAAGTGAACCAGTTTAACTCCCGCGGATTTTTGTTTAGCTTTATCCATGCGTTTAACACCAATCGTGTAATGCGCCCCGAGGGATACAACCCGGCTCTGGTTCTTGAGCGCATTCGTAACAGTGACACAAGCGGCGAGCAAAGGCTTGCGAATGCGACTTTGCCCCACATTATTATGGTGCAAAGCGAGGCGTTTTCGGAAATTTCGCTTCTGCCATACTTCGATTTTACGGGCTTCGATGACCCGCTGGAAAACTGGCGTGAGTTGGTAACGCAAGGCATAAACGGTAGCATTGTTGTCTCTGTGATTGGCGGCGGCACGGCAGAAACGGAGTTTGATGTGCTTACGGGGCTAAACTCTCGGCAGTTCACGGGGGTGCCTTTTGCGTTTCGTATGATAACCGACGAGTTCGAGTCTATGGCAACTTTGCTAAACCGCCTGGGCTATCGCTCGGAGTTTATGCACCCGGGTTATGCGTGGTTTTATAATCGGCAAAACGTGTACCGCCATTTGGGATTTTCACGGATGGTTTTCATTGACGAATTCGAGGGAATTCCCACCAAGGGGATGTACATTAACGAACACGACACAATTAATCGCACCATGGAAATGTTTGCACAGCATCGGGAAAACTACCCCGGTGTGCCGTATTTTCATTTTGCGGTGACGATACAAAATCACGGCCCCTATCCGGACAAATATTTGTACGACGGGCCGGTAACAGGCCCCACTTTTACAACGGATTTGGATTTGCAGGAGATTGATATAAACGCACTTTCGAATTACTTCCACGGCGTGCAGGACGGCGACCGAGAGCTTGCACGGCTTGTGGAGTATCTGGACGAGCTTGCCGAGCCTGTTGTACTCATCTATTACAGCGACCATTTGCCCGCATTTCATGGGCGAATTTACGATACCATTTTCCCGGATATTCACGAGCCGGGTTCTTTCGAGAGTATTACCCGGCTGTTTCAAGTGCCGTTTCTTATTTGGATGAACGCCGCCGCACTTGAACTTTACGGCATATCGCATCCGGCAGAGCTGGCAGACCCGATGGAAGATTTGCTGTTTTCTGCGCCGTTTTTTGGCGCATATGTAATGGAGCTTTTGGGATTCACAAACCTCTCGCCTTTTTGGGACTTTAACGCCGAGCTTAGGCGGCTTTTCCCTGTGATGACGGAAATGCGCTCGTTCACACCAAACCGCACCCCCAGCACCGACCTTACGGACGATGAACTAGCCCCGCTCCTCCTCTACAGAGACTGGTCATACTTCCGCATTTTCGAAGAGCGTAACCATGAATAAGCCCTCCGCAAACAGAAACGCATCCGATGTAGCGGTAATTTCTCTCGGCTCACGTTTTTTAACTTTCCTGGGTCACACAATGTTTGTGGGGCGTTTTGGCACGGCAAACCCTTTTTTGAATGCGTTCCAGTTTGCCCTATCGCTACCAAACGTACTGTTTACCGTGCTTGGTGCGGCGTTGGGCGTTGTGATGATTCCCGTTTACAATTCACTTCTTGCGGAGGAAAAACAGGCGGAAGCGAAAGAATTTATCGACAATGTGATAAGCATAAGTTTCGTGCTGTTGGCGTTGATGGTAGCGGTAGGGATTGCCGCCGCACCACAAATTGCCGCAGTTGCCCAGGCGGATAGCACCGCATACCTCACCTTTGCCTTGCGGATTTTGATGCCAGTTATGATTTTTTTTGGCTTTGGCGCAATTTTTCAGGGGATTTTGCAGTCTCACGGCATATTTCGTTTGCCTGCGTTTGTATCCGCACCCGGCGGCATAATTCTCATTGTGTACATGATTTTTTTCGCAGAGCGATTTGGCGTAACAGGTCTAATTTTTGCGACTGCTTTCGGAATTTTCACCCAACCGCTTATTATGATTCGTGCCGTGGCACGTCTGGGCTATCGCTACAAATTTTCTTTCGACCTAAAAAATAAGCATATCCGCACTGCGGGCAAACTTTGTGTGCCGGTGGTAATCTCGGCGGCTTCGTACCAGGCACATTTCTTTTTCGGTCAGGCTATTGCCTTTCGCCTTGGTGCCAATGCGATTTTGGCGTATGCACAACAGCTTGTGCTGGTGTTTATCCTAACGATTGTATATGCCGGTGCGGCGGTTTATTTTCCCAAACTATCCACACTTTTGGCGAAAAACGACCTGCCCGGCTACAACGAAAGCCTACGAAATGCCATGCTGTACACTGCGTTTTTGGTGATTCCTGCGGCGTGCGGATTTTTTCTCTTGCGCTTTGATGTTATGGATTTTCTCTTGAATCGGCGTGGGGGCGAAAACCTGGTAGATATAGGGCTTGCGGGCAATTTGATGGGGCTGTATGCCGTTGCGGTTATCGCAATCTCGTTTAAGGAAATTGCCGACCGTGCATTTTATTCCGCCAAGGATTCGAAAACGCCGGCTATTTTTGGCGTACTAATTATGGCTGTAAATATAACGGTGGTGTTGATTCTTGTGCCACGCATTGGCGTGTATGCAATGCCCATTGCGTACGGTGCGGCGGCACTTGCAGGGGGCGGCGGGCTTCTAATTATTTTGCAAAAGCGCATGAAGTTTGCAAATTTTGCGTTTGCTTGCGAACTTGCGAAAACTGCGCTGGCGGCGGCTATTATGGCGGCGGCGGTTTTGTTTGTGCGGGGGATATTCGGCGGGTTACTTAGCTTAGTTTTGTGCGGAATTGTTGGGGTTGTCGTGTATTTTGCGGCGGCTTTTGTGCTTCGCATTTCCGCACTAAAACTCCTGCGGAATTCGGAGGTTTAGCATGAAGCGTGTTCTTGTAATTCTCCCTAATCTTGATTTGGGCGGAACGGAAACGATAGTAATGAATTATTTCCGCCATTTCGATGAAATCGTTTTTGATTTCGTAGTCCATGGAGAAAAGGGCTTTTACGAGGATGAAGCGGTTTCCCTTGGCGCAAAAATTTTTCGTGCCCCAACACGAGGCGCAGGATTTTTCGCAAACATTCGTGCCATGTGTGAAATCTACCGCAACCACGATTACGATACCGTCATCGTTTGCACAGAACACGCATTTGCTTTCATCGAACTTGCGGTGGCGCAGTTTTGCGGCGTTCGCACCCGTGCCGTGTGGAGCCATTTTTCCGATTACCAAGGCGCATCAAAGTGGAAGCGGCGGGCAAATTTTCTTGCACGGCCGATTCTTCGCTTCTTCGCAAACCTATTCCTCGCCTGCACAAACGATGCCGCAAAATGGCTCTTCGGGTGCGCAGGGCGCACGGCCAATACCGTAGGCACGTCTGCAAGTGGGCGCGTTCTCTCGAAGCCGGGTTTGGTTTGCGGGTCTGTGAAAAAGCTGGGTTTGGTTCGTGGTTTTGTGAAAAAGCCGTTTTACATTGTGAATAATGCTATTGACCCAAAAGAATTTGCATACTGCCCCTTGGCACGGGAGAAAATTCGTAGCTTTCACAACATTTCGGGCAAATTTGTAATTGGCATGGTTGGGCGGCTTGTGCCGGTGAAAAACCATGCCTTTGCGCTACAGATAATCTCACGCTTGGATGAAAATTTTGTACTGCTGTTGGTGGGTGATGGCGAACTTCGCAGCGAGCTTGAAGCCCTTGCCCCGCCGAACGTAATTTTTGCCGGCAAAAGAGAAAACGTCGCAGAGTATTATCAGGCTTTTGATATGCTGATTCTGCCGTCATTGCATGAGGGATTTGGGCTTGTGGCAATTGAAGCGCAAGCCGCATCTTTGCCTGTGCTTCTCTCCTCCGCCGTTCCGCAGGAAACGAAAATCACTCCCCTAGCCTATTCCCTTAGCCTGGAGGACGGCGTAGATGCTTGGGTGCGTCAACTGCGAACACAAAAAGAGGACACGTGTACACGTATCCTCTCGAATTCGGATGACTTTGAAAACTCCGGCTTTCACATAGTTTCGGAAGCAAAGAAATTGCAGGAAATCCTTAGCCGGTGAAGCACCGGGGGGATTGCGGGTCAAGCCCGCAATGACGGGAACTATAGTTTGAAATACGCCACCAATTGTTGCAATAGCTCCGCTTGGGAAGAAAGTTCCTGGGATGCCGCCGCTGTTTCTTCGGAAACCGCCGAGTTGCTTTGCGTTACTTTTGATACCTGCGAAAGGCCTGTGCTTATCTGGGAAATCGCTTCCGCCTGTTCGGTTGATGCCGCCGAAATATTGTTTATAAGCGCAGACACTTCCGATGCGCTTTTCACAATCATGTCCAGCGATTGAGAGGTGGACTCTGCAATTTCCGACCCGCTTTCCACACGGCTGTTAGATGTTGCGATAAGCCCCGTGGTTTCCGTTGCGGACTCTTGACTGCGCCCTGCGAGACTGCGCACTTCCTCCGCAACAACGGCAAATCCTTTGCCGTGTTCGCCGGCCCGTGCCGCTTCCACTGCGGCGTTTAGTGCCAGCAAATTTGTTTGGAATGCGATGTCTTGGATGGCTTTGATAATCTTGGAAATTGCGCCTGACGAGTCCTTGATTTGCGACATTGCCTTTAGCATTTCTTTCATAGACGCATTGCCCGCATTGGCGTTGGATGTGGACGTGTTGGAGATTTCGCTGGCTTCCCTTGCATTGTCGGCGTTTTGGCGGGTTTGCTGGTTTATAACGTCTATGGTGGCGTTAAGTTCTTCAACCGAGCTTGCCTGTTCTTGCGCACCGTTTGCAAGTTCCTGCGAGCTGGTAGAAATTTGCTTTGCGCCGGACAGCACTTGCTCGGATGCAACAGAAATTTCCGACATGGTTTTGTTAAGCGTGGAGGAAATATTGTTTATGGAGTCTTTGATAGGCACAAAACTTCCTGCAAAATCACGTGTGATTTTAGCCGTTAGATTGCCGTCTGCAACCAATTTCAAAGTCTCAGTTATGTCCTCAATGTAGCCGGAAATAGCCTCCACAGTTACCTCCGCAGAAGCGAGAGACTCTCTAAATACACCTTTATACTTTCCGGTGTCGGCATTAAACCCGGACGCAGAAATTTTTTGGTCTATGTCAGACAAATCAAAATTGCCCACTTCCATTTCCGACAAAGCCAGTGCAAGGACAGAAAGAGGACCTTCTACTGCTTTTGCTATGTCGTTAAGCCCAATCATAATCTTGCGCCAGTCACCGTTGTATCCGCCGGCATCAATTTGGAAATGGAGGTCGCCTTTGTTTGCAACGGATTCAATCATGGCAGATACTTCGGTGCTTATGGCATTTAGATTATCCACAAGATTGTTTAGTGCATCCGGCACAAACACCCAGTCGCCCGCCCAAGCACTTACGTCCATTTTCTCGTTGAAATCGCCGTCGTTTAAGGCGTTTACGGTGGCAACAATACCTTCAATATCCACCACCATTCGTGCATTTAGCTTGTTTATCAGCCCCATAATATCCTTAAAAGAGTTTTGGTATTTTGTCTCGTCAATTTTGTAGTGGATGTTGCCCAGGTCAATATACTCTTTGTACATGAAAGATAAATCATCCATCATGCTTCGGATTACATCAACAAGACCGTAAACATCGGAGGTTAAGGCTCCTATTTCGTCTTTTGGCAAATTTGCTCTGTTTATATTTACGCTTGTATTTCCTCGAGACACATCTGTTACTGTTTTTGAAAGGGTGACAAGGGGCTTTAACGACCGTGTTATCAAAAAGACCATTACCCCAACGGCCACCGTTAGACCCACAATTCCATAAATAATCATAATCGTTAGCAACGAGTTGGTAGCGGTTACAGTGCTTGCATTGGAAAACCCTACAAACAGCATACCTATTACATCACCGGCAAAATTGTGAAGCGGCATATAGTATGCGTAAAACGGCTCGTCACGAATTGTCAAATTGGTTAATAAAGTGCGCCCTTCATCAAGAACCGTATCCAAAACCGCAGGTGCATCCACAACAGTTCCAATCATCCTGTCGCCTTGCGGCGTTTGGAACGTAGACGCAACGCTGGTATATCCGCCCGGTGCGCCAAACACAACAACTTCTGCACCCATAATCCGGGCAAAGTCGTCAACAAATTCATCGGTATGCAGGAAATACAACACGGCAATAGAGCCGATGATTTGCCCGTCATGTATAATTGGTGCATTAACACTCATGCCCAGCGGCATAGTTCCGGTAGAAACATACGCAACAGAACTTTCGCCTCGTTCTGTAGCGGCAACAGCCGCCGCTCCGGCCTCTCTGTCGCCAAAGTTACCGGCGTGTGTGCGCAAAATAACATGGTAGTTTGCGTCTCGCACAACAAAACCATTAACATTATATCGGCTCGCAAGATTGGTTAAATACGTTAGCAACGCTTGCCTGTATTGGATATTTCTATCCAGCAAATCGCCGCCGGCAGGGTTCTCTGCCCAATATGCAGTCCAGCCCAGCACGTTTGATGCCACTACATAGTTGCTTGCGGTAGTTTCTGCAATTATCAAAAAGCGGTCACCTATATCGGCAAAACGTGCCGATGCCATATTTGCCGCCGCAGAAACACGCTCATCTGTTAAGCGTCCGGTAAGCCTTGATACTTCAACTGCGGCGTAACCAATAATCAACGCCACAAGCACAAATACTACAATGCTCACCGGGATAATAATTTTTGTCTTTAGGCTGTTAAACACAGTAACTCCCCCTATTCTTGTGGTAAGAATCGGAGGATTATGTAAAACAAACAAAGCGTCATCGCCACTTTAGTTTTACCCAAACATCCTCCATACTCATCAAGTGTTGCTTGTTGGAGTTCAACACTCGAATTAGACTCTCATCCTACCCCCTACAACATACTACAAAACTTTACGGATTTCCATAACAGATATTTGCCAATTTCAACACAATGCGCATTGCAGTTTATGCAAAAAGATTTTTCATCTGGTTGGTGTCACTAACCGGTTCTCTTTGAAAACATGAAAACGCCCCACGCAACATATACATAAAAAAACGGGCACGGCCCGCATCGGAAACCGGGGACACGTCTTCATGCGTAAGCATTCCTCGAAGGCGGGGCTGTCAAAAATTATTTTTAGGAGGAACTTTCATGTTCAAAAAATTTTTACCGCTGGCAATTGCACTTTTGTTATTGGTGGGATGTGCGGATTCTGGCCTGCGTGCGCCGGCTGATGCGGAGGAGATAAGCGCATTCGAGCGAGTACATAGGATGCTTATGGAGCTTGAAAATTTCCGTGCCATTGCCACGGTAGAATACCGCTCCAACAAAGGCACAAACACCTACGAAACCATACAGCACGCACGCATCACCGGCGAATACCGCATAGAAGTAACCGCACCCGAACACGTTGCCGGAAGCGTTACAACCAGCAACAACAGCCAAATTTTCCAATTTAATTCTCGTGTAAACGGCAGTGTAAACCTGCTGGTACAAGAAACCCCCGAGCGCAGCGAAGTTTTTCTAACCACTTTCATAAAAAATTATTTGCAAAGTGAAGAGATTTCTGTTAGCGTATCAGATATGGATGAAGGTGTGCGCACCGTTTTGGAAGCAAATGTACCCGGCGACCATCCCTATCTTTCTGTGGCAAAATTATGGGTAGACAACGAAAGCCTTTTTCCTGTACAATTGATTATATTCGACTGCGATGGCACAGAACGAATCGTTGTTACATATCATGTGTTTGAGATGAACGTCGAATTAAGCGATGAACTATTCACCCTCTAGGTGCGCCCGGCGCACGGCGATAACCGCATACACGTTTTCGTGCGTGAGCATTCTCTCGAAGCCGGATTTTATTTTTGAATATAAAAACCCGCCTGTCACAAAGATAGGCGGGAATACATATTTTTGAGGTATAGAACTTTTTTACAATGGCAATATTTAACGTACAGAGCAAAACAGAACAAATTTGAAGCGGCAAATTTTAACATGAAAACAGAACAAACTCGCAAGGCAGAATTTTGGCATGAAGACAGAACAAACTCGCAAGGCAGAATCTTTTGGAGGTGAGATTTTTTATGCAAGTATGGAGAGGTGAAATTTTTTACGCAGATTTAAGCCCGGTAGTGGGTAGCGAACAAGGCGGCGTGCGCCCGGTACTAATCATCCAAAACGACGTTGGAAACAAATACAGCCCAACCGTTATTTGCGCAGCAATCACATCTCAAATAAACAAAGCAAAACTGCCCACGCATATCGAAATCGACTCTGCGCAATCCACGCTTGTAAAGGATTCTGTCATCCTTTTGGAGCAAATCCGCACAGTTGACAAAAAACGCCTACGTGAAAAAATTTGTCGTCTGGACGAAAATCTAATGCGCCGGGTAAACCGTGCAATTTCCATAAGCCTCGGGTTGGATACATAAGGGGCTGTTGCAAAATTTGCAACAGCCCCTTTTTCGTACGCCGGGAAAACTGAACCCGGCAGTGGGGTGAGAGAATGCGTGCGCTCGCACACGTGCCACCGGTTTCCGCTGTGCGCCGGGCGCACCTTTTCGTCATTCCTGGCTGAACCCGGCAGTGGGGTGAGAGAATGCTAATGCTCGCACACGTGTCCCCGGTTTCCGCCGTGCGCCGGGCGTGCCTTTTCGTCATTCCGAGCTGAATCCGGCTTCGAGAGAATGCTAATGCTCGCACACGTGCCCTCGGTTTCCGCCGTGCGCCGGGCGCACCGCACCTATTGCATCAATACTACAGAGCCGTTTATCGGTACGGTTATTTTTAATTCGCCACGGGAAACAAAATATTTTCGTGCGGTTTCGCTAAAAGTATCGCCGCCGGTTTGCACAAGTTCTGTTACATAACCATCTGCAATCCCTATTTTCCACACGGGAATCGCAACCTCCATTGGCCGTGGGTTGTTATTTACCGCCACAACTATTTTTGCAGAATCGTTCCAGCGGCCGTAGGAGATAAATCCGTGGTTTGACCACAAGAATTCGAGAGAACCATCTCGCAGAGCGGTGTATTTTTTGCGCAACATTATCATTTTTTTGTGTAGCGCAATAAGGGTTTTGTCCTCACGCCCCCATGGATATGTGCGGCGGTTATCCGGGTCTGTCCAGCCTGCAAGCCCTGCTTCGTCGCCGTAATAAACCGTGGGCGCACCCGGCCATGTCATCTGAAAAACTACGGCTTCCATCATGATATTTTTGTCGATGCCACGTTCGGCGGCACGAGAACCCACACTGTGATGCCGCCCGGTGTTGCCGCTTGTGCGTGTCAAAAAACGGGAATGGTCGTGGTTGGAGAGTTGGTTCATGGCAGAGTGAAGCGCATGAACATTTAGAAATGCCATATGGTGACGCATCGCATTTTCAAACGCCATTGCATCGCCACGCAAATAGTGATTGCTCTCCTCGCTGTGCTTGCTTACGCCGGTTAGGAACCACGTAAGCGGCTCCATAAAGGCATCGTAGTTCATAATCGTGTCCCACTCGCCGCCGTTTAGCCATGCAGACGGGTCGCCGTAGTGTTCCGCCAAAATAACCGTGTTTGGGTTAATTTCCTTAACCGCATCGTGAAACGCCTTCCAAAATTTATGGTTCATTGCAGGGCTTTGACCTAAATCTGCCGCAACATCCAGCCGCCAGCCGTCAATGTTAAACGGCGGCGCAACCCACTTCTTCGCAATTTCGAGGATATGGTCGAAAAGCTCCTGGGATTCTTCAAAATTTAGCTTGGGATGGTTGGAATTAGCCCACCAAGCATCGTAAGTATCGTTTTTAGGCCACGTGCCGCCATGCCACAAGAAGTAGTTTTTGTATGGGCTTGTTTCACTGTGATATGCGCCGTCCGGCTCGCCTGTTTCACGGTAAAATTCTGCAAAGTCCATCCATTTGTTGAAGCTGCCGCAGTGGTTAAACACGCCGTCCAAAATCACTTTGATGCCGTTTTTGTGCGCAAGGGAGACAAATTCTGCAAAGAGTGCGTTGCTTGCTTCAAGATTTCTTTTGCAGGTGGTGCGCTGTTTGTACTTTGTGGCGTATTTATTGTGCGCCCGCTCGAACCGGAGGTTTTCGCCTCCGTCTTCAACTATAACGCCAAAATGCGGGTCGATATAATCGTAGTCTTGAATGTCGTATTTGTGGCTGGAGGGGCTTACAAATATGGGGTTCAAATAAATTACTTCAACGCCCAAATCTTTTAGATACGGCATTTTTTTCATTATGCCGCAAATATCCCCGCCGTAGAAATTGCAAAAATCGCCGTTGCCGATATCTGCATCCCAGCCAAAAGCCATGGCCGTTTTGCCCAAATATTCATATTCGTGGTTTGTCACATCGTTTGAGGGGTCGCCGTTGTAAAAACGGTCCACGAAAATTTGGTACATAACTGCGCCTTTTGCCCAGGCCGGCACACGAAGCCCGGGTACCAGCCGAAAATTGTAGTGCGCATTAACGCCGCCGCTCAAGCCTTGCTTGTTGTAGTAATGTGTCTCGCCATTCGCTTCCAGGCTGTAAAAATACCTAAGCGGCGTTGCCTGCACTTGAATTTCCACCGAGAAGTAGTCGAAAAGATTATCGCCGCCGGTTCTATTCATTGGGTAACTTGCGCCTGCGCCGCCGGTTGATGGGGCGATATTGAGTGCCACGGCGCAGTCATCATCTTTTGCGATACGCAAAGAAAACATCACAACATCCCCGGGTTTGGGGTCGTAAGGTTTCACGAATTGTTTTGTTTCGTCGCTGAAAACAGCAGATTTATTGAAAGACATAGCTTTTCACCGCAGAAAGAATACCATTCTTAAAAAGATTTTGCAAATAGTGCGCCCGGCGCACGGCGAATACCGGGGACACGTGTGCAAACGTATGCGTTCTCTCGAAGCCGGGTTCCGTTTCCCGGCGAATACCGGAGACACATTTGCAAGCGTTCGCATTCTCTCGAAGCCAGCTCGATTTTCAAAGTGAACTGGTTAGTGACACCAACCAGTTCAAAAAAAAACTCCCGCTTTCGCAGGAGAGCGACTGCAAACAAAACTCCTTACCGGATTGCAGAAGCCAAAGCCCCGTCGGGAAATACTTTTCGGCTGCGGGGGACAGTGCCGTGCGCGTCCCCCGCAACCGAAAAGTTTTTCCCGAGGTAGGGGCGAAAACCGCAGACACG
>Ga0209755_10003151_pt1 | contig 21094 bp, 15 predicted proteins | sample TergutCo191P1_FD_187301 | JGI IMG/M metagenome (GOLD analysis project Ga0209755, IMG submission 187301) | Cornitermes sp. P1 segment gut microbial communities from Petit-Saut dam, French Guiana - Co191P1 (SPAdes) (version 2) | ecosystem: Host-associated > Arthropoda: Insects > Digestive system...
GCTGTAGAATAGTCAATGTGGTATTGCTTATGCAATTGTGTATGTGGCTGTTTCACATATGTAGGGTGGGGAGGGTTGCAGCCCTTTCCACCTGCCGCCGATAGATCGGCGAAGCATTTTCGCTTCTTTCGTTCACTATACAGCACCTTGCATTGAAATGCAAGAATTTTTTCAATAAATACAAGATACTTTGAGAGGTTTTGACATGTGCTGTGCGATAAGTGAAGTTTTACATCAAAGTTACCATACTGTGTATTAGCTTTTTGTACATCTAGGTTTAGTTCATAATGCTTAAGTAATTGTAATAAATAATCTCAAACAAAAACAGACACAAGCCGAGTGTCTGTTTTGTTTGAGTTATTCGTAAATTAATTCTGTGTTGCACTTGACTTAGCAATCTGTCAGTTCTCTGACCTCTACCCCCACAAACCCTTCCATCTCAACCACGGCCCCTGCGTTTAGCCTCGATTTTTCTGCGGCGAAACTTAGCATGTGGTTTTGGGCTGATATGCCTATTTCTGAGACTGCTTTTGGGTCTTTGTTTTCGCCTGATACGTAGTCACAAAATGCTACCATTATGCCGTGGTCGCCGCCGCCGTGACCGCCTTTGCCCGAGCCTACGATTTCTTCTCTTTCGCTTCTCTTTTCAAAGCTGTTTACAATGATTGACTCTTTGAGTGAGTGGGCTCTAATCTCCCCTTTTGTACCCATTATTTTCAGAGAGCGGCTTATGTCCGGCGTGAAAGATGACATGGAGAAAATCGCTGTTACTCCGTCTTCAAAGTCAAATGACACAACTTGATGGTCTACTACGTCGTTGTCGCATTTAAACACGCATCGCCCATACGGACCAGTTTTTATGGCATTTTCTACATCTTCATTTGTTGGGTCAAAATAGCCCGCCGCTACCGAGCGAAACCACATGTTATCGCTTTTTAGATACATTTCACGGGCATCATATGCACAGCTCTCATTGCAACCAGCTGAGCATCTTTCGGGCGAGCCTTCAGGAGCATTTTCCTTTTTGAAATATTTTAGACTGCCGAATGAGGATAGTCTTATACAGTTTTTATCGATGAGCCACTGTATAAGGTCAGTATCATGGCATGATTTTGCCAATATCATGGGACTGCTTTTTGCGGTGTTTCCCCAGTGCCCTCGCACAAAGCTATGGGAATGGTGTGCATCTCCCACATTTTCGTTATGGACAACAGTGACCACATCGCCTATTTCTCCGCTTTCTATTATTTCTTTAACCTTTGAAAAGAGCGGTGTGTAGCGGAGTACGTGGCAGACAACAACTTTGACATTTTTCTCAGCCGCGGCTTTGGAAATTTCCATACATTCCTGTGGGCTTGGAGATATGGGTTTTTCCAGTAAAATGTCGTAGCCTTGCGCTATCGCCGCCATAGCGGGGCCATAATGCATGGTGTCTTGGGTGCAAATAATCACTACATCTGCCCACTTGTCACGCGAAAACACATCTTCCCAAGTCACTAAACAATCAGTGTCGGCTATCCCGTGCTTCTTTTGAAAGTCACCTCTTCTTACTGCATCAGGCTCTGCTACTCCAACAATTTGCAGTTTGTCGGGGTTTTCCAGAGCAAATTCACAGTACCCGAATCCCCTCTGGCCTGCTCCCAGTAAAATTGCTGTCAATGGTTTTTTCATTGTGTAATCATCTCCTCGCTTATTTATAATTGTCTGCTCATAGTATAACAGATGGTGAAGCTTTTGCGTAGTATTTTTATCGAGGCGAGCAAGCCCGCCTCGATAAATGGAGAAACTCCCGTTATGCCTACTCTTGGTGAATCATTTCATTTGCGGCATCGTCTACTGATTGCAGTAGTTCTGCTGTGATTTCATCTGCCATGAATACTCTTAGCATCTCCTGGTTTACGAATGTGAATACAGGTCCTGCGTTTAATGATGCTATTGGTAGTGGGCGTGCGTATTGCATTACATCGGCAAATACGTGCATGGCTATGTCGGAGTATTTTTCAAAGTGTAATGCCTGGCTGTCGCTGTGTGCGGGTAAAAATACTGGGGCTAAAAGGTCTCCTGCGTCACTGGTTGTCATGAATTCCATGAATTTTCTTACTGCGCCTTCATTTTGTGTGCTTTCGTTTACAACGTAAGCTAGGTTGTGGAAAGTGTTTGCTTCTGTGCCGTTGTTCGGGAGATGTGCAATACCCAGCCTGTCGCCCAGTTGCTCATAGTATGGAGCTACACGCCACATGCCCATGATTTCCATTGCCATCATGTTGTTTAAAAACAGTTGGCCTAAATTGTTAAACTCTGAAAATTCGGTCGGGTTTGGAGATATTCCGTCAACCCAAATTAAATCATGCCAAAATTGAAGAGCCTCAATGTTTTCAGGTCGGTTAAACTCATATAGTGTGCGGTCGGAATTGAAGAAATCTCCGCCGTTACCCCATATGAAGTTGTTTGTACCTGATTGTGTGCTGAATGGGAAACCCAGTCCATAGACCATTACTTCATTTCCAACTTTTTCTGTCAGGGCGATAGCTGTTTCTCTCATCTCATCCCATGACCAACCGCGTTCGGGCGGGTATGGCATTCCTGCGGCATCGAAGATGTCTTTGTTGTAGTACAATGCTTGTGCATCGAAGAAGACCGGCACACCAAATAGGCTACCAGCTCTGCTGAATGGTTCATAGAGGCTTGAAACAAAGCCTGACATGTTGAGGTTCCAGTCTGTGATATCAACCAGCAGACCTGTTGGGATATATGATACTGCATTTGGGTGGTTCATCCACATTATGTCCGGGCCGCCGCCTGCGGGGAGAGCTGTTTGTAAGTTTGTCCAGTAATCAGCAAATGGCGTGATTGACTGCTCAACGATTATTCCTGTTCGATTGTAGAACTCTTCAAACATATTGTTGTATGCTTCTTGTGCGTTGATGTCCCAATACCAAAATGTAAGGGTCACGCCTTCAAACTCATTTATGCTTTCTTCTTGCTGCTGCTCTACGTCGTCGGGTTGCTGTGGTGTCGGAGTTGCTGTTTGTTGCTCCGGGGTGGTGGCGGGAGTCGGGTCGACATTGGTTTCATCTGCAGAGCCGCAGGCAACTACAAATATCATTACCATTAGCGACAATGCCAGTAAAATTAAAACTCGTCTTTTTTTCATTTTTTCTCCTTTACTTGGGGCTCCGGTTTTTACGGAACCCGATTTTTATTTTATTTAGGAATATATTATGCAGACACTGCGTTTTTTATTCGTCCGCAATATATAAGCCTATGCTTTTAGTCCTGACGTAGAGATGCCTTCGATGAAGTATCTCTGCCCTATTAGAAATACTACTAAAATCGGTAAAACAGAGACGGTTGCGCCTGTCATTAGTAGGTTAAAAGTAACTGAGACTTGACCTCTGAAATTTGCTATTCCTATTGGAAGCGTAAAGTTTGACATTGAACTGAGCACCGTCAAAGGCCATAGCAAAGTGTTCCATGAGAATACAAGTGCTAAAGTTGCCATCGCCGCCAAGGTTGGCTTGCATAGCGGCAATATGATATGCCAAAAAATACCCGGATGAGAGCACCCTTCAATATATGCCGCTTCATCTAGCTCTTTGGGGATTGTCATTATGTGTTGCCTTATAAAGAAGGTTGCAAATATGCTCGGTATACCCGGTGCTATTACTGCAATGAGGTTGTCAATCCACCCAAATTGCATCATCAGCACAAAGCGAGGCACTAAAATGAGTTGCATGGGCACCATAAGTGCCATCATTAACGATACGAAAATTATATTCTTGCCGGGAAATTCAAGTCTTGCAAAAGCATATGCGGCGAGAGACGAGATGAGCACTTGCGGTACTGTAATGCCTATGGCAACTCTGATTGAGTTTTGATAATACGTCCAGAAGTTAAACTGTCTAAATATTGCGACAAAGTTTTCCCATTGAATAACTTCGGGAAAAAACTGCATGGGTATGCGCATTGTCTCCATTTCAGTTTTAAATGCTGTTACAATCATCCATACAAACGGCACGGCTGTAATTATTGACAGCACCGTTAACAAAGCAACGGCAAATGCCTTCGCTCCCACTTCACGTTTAACCATAGTTTATCCTTTCGCTGTCACTCATAATGCACCCAATATTTTTGAAGCACAAAGTTGAGTATGGTCACTATCATAATCATAATGAGCAAAATCATTGCATTTGAAGAGGCGTATCCCATCATGTGAAATGTGAAACCTCTTTCGTAGATGCCATAGGAGAGTGTCCTTATTCCGTCTCGAATTATAACGGATTGCCCAAACACCAGTATGGCGTCAAACATTTGAAATGCCGCTATTGTGCAAATGGTTACGACAAAAAATATCTGCGGAGTCAGCAGTGGTAGCGTCACCTTAAAGAACATCTGAATGCGGTTTGCTCCGTCGATTAGCGCGGCTTCATAATATGTTCTCGGAATATTTTTCATGCCCACAAGCAGTATGATGCTATAATAGCCCATACCTGCCCATACAGTCATTGCAACTATGATCCCAAATACCGAGCTCGTATCTCCAAGCCAGTCAACAACCGGAAGCTCCATCATTCTGAGAAGTCCGTTGATCATGCCAAATCTGGTGTTAAACATGCTTTGCCATACCATTGCACTGGCAACGGGCAAGGTTATGTATGGTAGAAAAATATTTATCCTAAAAAATCCAATGGCAGGAATTTTCATACTCAGTAAACTCGCAATCAAAAGCGAAACTGTAACAGTAATCGGCACAATGCATGCCGCAAACAAAAGTGTTCTCCAGACTTCTCCTAAAACTTGTGCGTCAGTAAGCATTCGTATATAGTTGCTGAGACCTATAAACACAGGTGGGTTGAGGTTATCCCATCTTGTGAGTGAGACGTAAAACGCATAAAATATCGGCCCTATCAGGAACAGAGCAAGTCCAATGACGGTTGGGGCAATAAATAAATACGCCCAAATGCGGTCACTGTGTTTCTTTGAGAGTGTCGGACCTTTGCGCGCAGGCATGTAAACTTCGCTCAAAATGCACCACCTTTTTTCAACTTTTGCACACTATTTTGCAATTATCTGTCACCACAAGTGTAAGTCATGCATTTTAAATCGTCAAGGGCATTAAACACATTTTCTGTGATATTTAAGCTTGTCTATTTCGATACTTATTAAGTGCTGTTTTTCTTGACAAATCGCCTTTGTTATGTTAGCTTATTGATGGATTATTTGTGCCTAAAAATTTTCTAAAGGAATGGTCAGTACTATGAAAAGAATTATAACTATTGAAACTAAGAGCCTTGATGAGAGCGTGGAAAATGGCGGTTGCGGTCAGTGTCAGACTTCTTGCCAGTCTGCTTGTAAAACATCTTGTGGTGTTGCAAACCAAAAATGCGAGAATGACAATAATGCGAAGTAGTTTTTACCAGTATAATTTATGATTCATTGTTATAAGCTTTGCGGTTTTAATATTGTTCTTGATGTGGCAAGCGGCTCTGTTCATACGGTTGATGAGCTTGCTTATGACGTGATACGTCTCTATGAGCCTGACCTCGGTGAAGATGGTCAAGTTGAGCTTATAGGGCGTATTATTTCTATGCATTCAGGCGTCTCAGATAGTGATGTGCTTGAGGTTATCTCGGATATTGAGGCTCTAATAGCACAAGGCAAGTTATTTTCACCCGATACTTATGAAAAACTGGCTGATAATGCCGGAAATGCTCCGCTTAAGGCACTTTGCTTAAATGTTTCAGACGTGTGCAATATGGCGTGTGCGTATTGTTTTGCCGGGTGTGCTGACGATGCAACCTCAAAAAGCGAGGGGCTAATGAGCCTTGAGACGGGAAATGCTGCTATTGACTTTCTTGTTCGGAGCTCCGGTGCCGCTGAAGTTCTGGATATTGACTTTTTTGGTGGGGAGCCTTTGCTCAATTGGAATGTTGTTAAAGAGCTTGTTTTCTATGCCCTTGACGTTGGGCAAAAAGTCGGTAAGAAGTTTCGCTTTACGCTCACTACTAATGGGCTTTTGATTGATGATGATGTTTTGTCGTTTACCACCAGATATTTCCACAATGTCGTGCTCAGCCTTGACGGGCGTCCTGAAACCCATGATGCAATGCGTAAACTGCATACAGGTGGAGGGAGTTTTGAGGACGTTGCACCTAAGATAAAAAAACTTGTTGATGCGCGCCGCGCCAAAGGTTACTATATAAGAGGTACATTTACTCGCGAAAACATGGATTTTGTCAATGATATTTTATACCTCGCTGACCTCGGATATAAAGAACTTTCCATGGAGCCTGTTGTTACAAATTCTGAGACGAGTTATGGATTTACCCTCGATGATGTGACGGAGCTTTGTAGGCAATATGACTTGCTCGCGGTTGAAATGCAACGCTGCGAGGCTGTAGGCGAGGGGTTTTCGTTTTATCACTATACTCTTGATTTGTCCGAGGGACCTTGTGTTCATAAGCGGATTGCTGGGTGCGGTGTTGGTACGGAGTATCTTGCAGTAACTCCGAGTGGCGCTCTTTACCCGTGTCATCAGTTTATCGGAGATACTAAGTTTTTGATGGGTGATGTCCGCTCAGGTGTGGTTAATGAGAGCCTCCGCAGTGAGTTTGCGGGAGCAAGCATCTACTCTCGAAATGAATGCAGGGATTGCTGGGCTAGATTTTATTGCAGTGGCGGTTGCGCCGCTAATGCGTACTTCGACTGTGGCAGCATTGGCGGTGTGCATAAGCTCGGCTGTGAACTATTTAAAAAACGCATGGAATGTGCGATTGTATTAAATGTGTCGAGGTTACTCGGTGCAAAACATTTTTAATTAAAGGAGCGTAGCGTTATGAAAAGCATTTTATTCCCCGGAAAGTTCATTCTGGGCAAGGGTACTCTTGATTCTTTTGGAGAGTATGCAAAATCTCTGGGCAAGAAATTTCTTGTGATTTCCAGTAAATCTGTCATGGGCAAGGCGCAGGACAAAATTTCAAAGAGCTTTAAGGGTACTGACATGGTGGCTGAGTATATCCATTTTGGCGGTGAGTGTTCGTGGAATGAAATAAACAGGCTCTCTGCAATCGGCAGAGAAAAAAGCGCAGACTGCGTTGTCGGCATTGGCGGCGGTAAACTTCTCGATGCCGCAAAAGCTGTAGCGCACGACCTCAAACTTCCTGTTATCATCATTCCGACAATTGCATCAACCGATGCACCGACTTCTGCACTGAGCGTTATCTACACAGATGACGGAGTTTTTGAGGCATACCACTGGCTCCCTGCAAACCCCGATGTGGTGCTTATCGACACCGAGATTATTTGCAGTGCTCCTGTTCGTTATTTGGTTGCCGGCATGGGTGATGCGTTTGCCACTTACTATGAGGCTCGCGCTGTTCGTAACTCCGGCTCAAAAACTTGTGCCATTGCGGCTCACGGAAAACAGACATTGTCAGCATTTGCGCTTGCTGAACTCTGCCTGAAAACACTTCTTGAAGATGGAGCAAAAGCTATGATGGCGGCGAGTGTGGGTGCCATTACTCCTGCTTTAGAGAATGTAATTGAAGCCAATATTCTGCTCTCAGGCATTGGCTTTGAGTCCGGCGGGCTTGCCGCATCTCACTCTGTCCACAACGGTCTAACCGTTTTGCCGGAAACGCACGAGGCTTATCATGGTGAAAAGGTTGCGTTTGGTGTGCTTACTCAGCTTGTTCTTGAAAATGCTCCGTTTGAAGAGATTACGTCTGTCATGTCGTTCTTCAGTGCGGTTGGGCTTCCTGTGACGCTTGAGGAGATTGGTCTTGAAGATTTCAGCGAGGCTGATTTGCGTAAAGTTGCCGATGCCGCCACTGCTGCGGGTGAGACCATTCACAATGAGCCGTTTGAAGTGACTTCGGACATGGTGCTCTCGGCAATGCTAACGGCTGATGCTTTAGGTGAATCGTTTTTGGAGAGTATATAGGGGTTGCAAGCGGAGTAATCGGTGTGTCTTCTCTGAATGTGCTTAAATGATTATGGGGCTGATGCATTTTTTTAACGCATCAGCCCTGTTTCGCCCCTACCTCATTCTTGGGGTGGTTGGGGTTGTTGTGAAGTTGCATTCCAGGCTTGATTTTGTCCTGATTGATAACCGTGGTATGCTGAGTTTGCACTTAGCCATGCTTGCTCTTTAGCGGCTTTTTTCTTTGCACGTCCGGGCTCGGTTTTTCTCAGAATTTTTCTCGTAATCAATAGTGCAGGAATGCCGATGAGCGCAAGAATAATCAGCACGGGTAGAGCTCTGATAATGAACACCAGAAGTCCTTGCAAGGCACTTAATAATTCTTCGACACTGGACGCAGTGGCATCGCCTACACGTTCGCCAAAGTCCGGATCCACAATTTCTTCCACCGGCGCAGGAGCAATAGCCTCAAAAACAGTAACAAAAACGGTTGAATAGTTGATTGTATCATCTAAAGCGGCTTGGTTAAATTCCCAGCTTCTGATATCGGTTCTGACGCTCAGAAGTTCATCTTCCAATGCATTTCTGCGTAGCTGAATTAAAGCAATATCTTCATTGTCGAGCTCAGCTAAATACTCGGAATCAGCTAATATATCTAAAATAGCACCAAGTTCAGCCACAATCTCAGATTCTCGCGCTTGCAAATCTGCAAGTGTCAGTGCGCCGTAGGTGTGAGAAGCAGTGACATCCGCCGACCATTGCGATAGGGATAGCAAATTAAAGTTTGTTTCCATTACAACTATAAAGCCGGCTAGGTTGTTGCTGTGCATACGAAAAATATAAGTGGCAGTTCTTACTTCGTCATCTTCCGCAGAGCTGAATAAGTCACGCCCGTGAACTTGTGCCGACTCAACAAAACCGCCTAGCTCCGTGACACTGCGCACCAGTAGTGCAATTCCATCAATAAACTCGGTAGTCTGAAGCTGCACGTCAACTGTGTAAACCATTTGCCTAGTTCTTTCGTCGTCCGGCGTAATCAGTGGGAGCATTCCCTGAGTTCCTGCGGAGTCTGTGATTGGTTCATCATCCGCAATGACGGGCGGTGCGATGGGTGCAGGTGGTTGAGTAGCTCTCATGGCAGGTGATATAGCGGGCTCCGGCACTTCAGGACCGGACTCAGCAATCTCAAAAGACCAATCGTCCATAGCAGGCGCTTCGGTGGGAGCGTCAAAAGATTCGGAGGCATCGTCAAAATCAAAACTTATTTCAGGGGCGGGTGCAGGTTCGGGAGCAGCAGGGGCGGGAGCATCCGTCATAAAATCGGATTCTGTGGCGCAAGCAAACAAGAATAATGCAGTAGCCAATGAGAGTGCGATAGCAAGAATTGAACGTTTCATTTTGAGTACCTTCTTTCATAATTATTAAAAATATGCGAAAATATTAAATAATGATAATTGCCAATCGAATATGCCCTTCAGTGTCGTTATAGTCTATGACGCAAGAGTTTTTCAAAAAGTTCCATAATAGTTAAATAATTTTATACATAACGAATTAAATTAAATTATTTCTAAAATGTTATGTAATTTTTAAATATATTACATAATTATTAATTAAGTTTCAACAACAATTTGGAAACAATTAATTACAAAAAGTTACAGTTGGTACGAGTTTGCACTCGCTTCCAACTGTAACTTTTTCTGAAGCTGTTAGACTTTTCACTGTTTGTTCCGGAAAATCAATCAGAACCCTTGTCATTCTTGCCTTTTACTTTACTTTCCGCTTTCTCATGCGCATTTCGTGAGAAAGTTCACGTTTGCGAAGGCGCAGGTTTTGCGGAGTAATTTCTAAAAGCTCATCATCGGCAATGAACTCCAATGCTTCTTCCATGCTCATTATTTTTGGTGGTGTCAGGCGCAGGGAGTCGTCACTGCCTGCAGCTCTGAAGTTGGTCAGTTGCTTGCGTTTGCACACATTTACTGTCAAGTCCTCGCCTTTTGCGTTTTGACCAACTACTTGCCCCGCATATACGGAAGTACCGGGGGCTATGAATAAAATTCCACGTTCTTGTGCGCTATTTATGCCGTAGCCTACGGCTTCACCTGACTCGAATGCAACCATTGAGCCGTTATGTCGCCTTGTCACTTCGCCTTTGAATGGCGCATATCCCTCTGAAATTGAGGACATAATCCCCTCTCCATGTGTATCAGTCAAAAATTCACTGCGATATCCAAAAAGACCTCGCGCCGGAACGACAAATTCAAGGCGCATTCTATTTCCTATGGGACTCATGTGGCGAAGTTCGCCTTTTCGCTGGCCCATTTTCTCCATGACCGCACCCACCGCAGATTCAGGCACATCGCATACCAGACATTCCAGTGGCTCATGGCGCACTCCGTCAATTTCCTTGTACAGCACACGTGGGGTTGACACTTGAAACTCGTAACCCTCGCGGCGCATCGTCTCCATAAGTATTGACAGGTGCATTTCGCCGCGGCCCGCAACATTCCAACTATCTGTCATTTCGGTGTCGGCAACTCGCAGCGATACATCTCTTAAAAGCTCATTTTGCAATCTGTCACGGATATTTCGGCTTGTCACAAACTTGCCCTCTCGCCCTGCGAAAGGTGAATCGTTTACGGAAAATGTCATTTCTACGGTTGGGTCTGAAATGCGGGCAAATGGCAACGCCTCTGCCTTGCTTGGGTCGCAGACTGTGTCGCCTATATTTATGTTTTCAACGCCTGAAAAGCATACTATGGCACCTGCATCTGCGCTTTCAGCCGGAACTCGGCGCAAGTCCTCGATTTCATACAGGTTTACAAGCTTGGATTTGTAGGGTTCTGCGCCACTTGCCTGATTGCAAATTATAATCTCTTGACCTGCACAGATTGTTCCCCGCTCAACTCTGCCTATGCCTATACGTCCGACATATTCGTTGTAGTCGATTGAGCTGACCAAAAGCTGTGCCGGGCCTTCTTTTGTAACTTCCGGCTCCGGTATATAACTGAGAATTGTGTCAAACAGCGGAACCAGGTCGCTCCCTGCATCTTCAGGGGCGAGTGAGGCAGTCCCTGCCCTGCCTGAGCAAAAAATTATGGGTGAATCGAGTTGCTCGTCGGTTGCATCTAAGTCCATAAGAAGTTCCAAAACTTCATCGACAACCTCGTAAGAGCGAGCCTCGGGTTTATCTATTTTATTTATTACTACTATTACTTTGAGCTGGAGTTCAAGCGCTCTGCCGAGCACAAATCTTGTCTGCGGCATGGGGCCTTCTACGGCATCTACCAAAAGCAATACACCGGACACCATTTTGAGGATGCGCTCAACTTCTCCCGAAAAATCGGCGTGTCCGGGTGTGTCTACTATGTTTATTTTTATGTCATTCCATCGGACTGCCGTGTTTTTTGCGAGTATTGTTATGCCGCGCTCGCGTTCGAGGTCGCCTGAGTCCATTACTCTTTCTACTACAGTTTGATTTTGGCGAAACACCCCGGCTTGCGACAGCATTTCGTCAACAAGTGTTGTTTTCCCGTGGTCAACATGCGCGATTATTGCGATATTACGAAGATTCAAAACAGTTTTTCTCCCAGTTGTTATTTCAAGTTAAGTCACAACGCATAGTGTACCACATTATCTATTCAAATACAAACCTGTAAACTTATCTTTTAGATAATCTACATAGTACTGTGGGTTAAATTTCTCACCTGTGCTCTTTATCAGTAATTCTTCAGGCAGATATAGGGAGCCTTGTTTGTGGATATTTTCCTTTAGCCAGCCTGTTATTTGCGATAAGTCCTCTTTTCTTATGGCGGCATCTACATCTATTTTTGCGTTTGTTTTAATTGAGTGCATCATTTGCGCTCCATAGGCGGTGCCGACTGCGTAAGACGGGAAGTAGCCAAATAGCCCCAAGCCCCAATGGACATCTTGAAGTACGCCTTCTGCAACATTTTGCGGGCGTATTCCGAGAAGTTCTTCGTATTTATCAGCCCAAAGAGTCGGTAACTCCGATGCTTTAATTTTACCTTCTATTATGCCCTTTTCAAGCTCATATCTCACCATAATGTGCAAGCTATATGTCAACTCATCCGCTTCGATGCGGATTAATGATGGTTTTGCTATGTTTATTGCGCGATAGAGCTTTTCAGTATCCCAATTCTTGAAATAATCGAACTTTTCTTGGAGCTTAGGCAAAAGGCGCTCTGCGTGAGGCCTACTTCTGCCAATCATGTTCTCATAAAGCCTGGATTGGCTCTCATGCATACCCATTGAAGCGCAGTCGGCAAGACCATATGGTTCAAGTTCTTCGCTCATGTTTTGCTCATAAACACCATGCCCACATTCGTGAATTATTGAGTATATTGCCGAAAGCAAGCTGTCTTCGTGATATTTTGTTGTAATTCTGACATCGTGCCTGTTAATTGTCAGGCAAAATGGGTGTTCAACTTCGCCTATTTTACCTCTCTCTATGTCAAAGCCCGTGAAGTCGGCAAGCCATGGCAAAAGCTCCCTTTGTTTATCTATATTAAACCTACCACTTATCTCGGCAGGTTTATCGCTTTTGCTTGTGATTTCTTTTAGCAAAGGTACTATTTCTTTTCGGAGGGCAGCAAAGAACCTATCCAGCATTTCCACATTTGCGCCGATTTCATAATCATCAAGCAATGCATCGTAAGGGTGCTTTTCGTAGCCATACCAGTCACATAATTTACGCTGATACTTAAAAATCTTCTCGTAATATGGCAACATCATTTCGTAATCGCACTTCTCACGTGCTTTTTCCCATACTTGATTCGACTCTGATACCAAAGAGCGAAATGCTCCATATTCTTCCGGCGGCACAGCCTTTGCTTTCCTGTATGAGCGACCCATCACACGGGTCATAGCCTGCTCGGTCTCAGTGAGTTCACTGCTGTTTGCCTCCAATACCTCAATGGCTTCGAGGGTTTCGGGAGCCATCATTCTTTTAAATGTTTCCATGCTGAGCCAACCCTCAGCAGCTCCGCGCGCTGAAAGTGACTTCTCCGGCACCCCTGAAATCATTGCGTCCCAATGAATAAGTGAAAGTGCAGTGCCAAATGCTTTGCTTTCTTTTAGTTTTCCCTGCAGTAGGTCTAATGCTTCTTGTTTGTTCATGGCTTAAATATTCCTTTCCAAAGTTGCGAAAAGTACCGACAACTTCACATTTTAACACACTGTGGCTCTTAAAACAAGAACCGTTAAGCAATAATTACGGCGATAATTACGGCGAATATTTGCGTATAATTACAAAAATTACGCCTTATAATTCAGCGGGATTACATTTCTAACGCCACATGCTCATACAACCTGAAACTCGCTTTCCAAAAAGCTTAAATCCCCGACCATAATTTTGAATGTGCCTTTTTCTATGAATCTATTCAGATCATGGTCTATGATAGCCAGTTCGCTCATTGGTAGTTTCAGCGTGACTTTTTTTGTCTCATTTGCTTTGAGAGGTACACGTTCAAAGCTTTTTAACTGTTTTACCGGTGTGCTGATGGAGCAAACCATGTCGCGAATGTAGAGTTGAACTATTGATACTCCGTCAAACTCACTGTTATTTTTCACTTCCACAGAAATCTCAATATCGTCGTCGCTGTCTTCTTTTATAGTTTCGGGGCATGATAGGTTGCTAAACTCAAAGTTAGAGTAGCTGAGTCCATATCCGAAAGTGTATAGCGGTTCTTTTGGGATATCGACGTATTTATCGCCATGCCAGCCGGGTACTTGATTATAGTAAACCGGCAATTGCCCGACGTGAAGCGGGAATGATATTGGGAGCTTTGCCGATGGGTTTACATCTCCGAATAACACAGATGCAACAGCACTTCCTCCATACATTCCCGGAGAGAACGTCCACAGCATTGCATCTGCATTTTCTTTTGCCCAATCTACAATCAGAGGTTTGCCTGATACTCCCACCACTATCAACTTATGTCCTGCTTCTTTGAGTGCTTTTAGCATTTCCTGCTGTGCATATTGCAGATTTAGGTTCGCCCTGTCTTTTTCCTCACCGTTGAGCGTCGGGTGGTCGCCTATCACTGCTATGACAACGTCTGCGCCCTCGCAGTCACTCAGCATTCCATCGAAACAGATATCTTTTGTCTCATTGGTGTATTGCGTCATCGACTCCCGTGCGGCTCTGAAAATGCTCTGTACATCTAATGGATTATACTCTTTTTCCGGCTCAGAAGAATTTGTAACTTCGGTTGGCACTATCTGCTCCCAATCTGAGAGAACTGTTTTTATGCCGCTTTCTTTTGTTATATCGCATAAGCCATCCCAAATAGAAATATTTACGGACTTAGCTTTTTTTCTGTAGTCCGGCAAGGGGTGTGTGAAAAATGTCCAATCACCGAACTGGGCGGCTATGTTGTTTGCATTCGGTCCGACTACTGCTATTTTCTTTATGCTACGCGATAATGGCAGTGTATTATTTTTATTTTCGAGCAGCACAACAGTCTGATTTGTAAAATCAGAATTTAATTTCAAATGCTCCTCACAAGCCATGGTGGGAGTTTTTATATTGTGGAAGTGGGTTCTCTTTTCATCAAACAGACCCATTTCCAGTTTAACTTTGAGAATCCTGAGTGCCGACTCATCTATAAGCGATTCTTCCAACGAGCCCTCTTTTACCATTTCTATTGCGGCTTCGTAAAAGCTTGGTGTACTCATTATCATATCATTGCCTGCTTCGATAGAAGTCTTTGCAGCATGGCGCATATCCGGTGAGAAGAATTGTTGCCACATCAGCCTGCCTGCATTATCCCAATCGGTTATGACAAATCCGTCAAAACCCATTTCATCTCTGAGTAAATCTTTAAGCAGCCACTTGTTTGCTGTGCATGGCAATCCATCAATGGTGTGATATGCTGTCATGATGGACTTGCAGCCTGCATCAACGACCTTCTTAAATGGCGGTGCAAAGAATTCGAGTATCCTTCGATTAGTTACGGAAACATCGTAAGAATCACGTCCGCCTGTACTCTCGCCATGAGCAAGGTAGTGCTTTGGACAGGCAAGTACGCCCGTCTCTTCTCTCAGTTCGCCGACACCTTGATATCCCCTGACCATTGCCGCACCCAGTTCACCCGATAGATAGGGGTCTTCTCCGAACGTCTCGTTTACTCTGCCCCATCGCGTATCGCGACCAAGACAGAGAACAGGTGAGAAAACCATGTGCAGTGCATCCTCGGTCACCTCGCGGGCAGCTATCTCACAGGCTTGCTCTACCATTTCTTTGTTAAATGACGTTGCCATGCCCAGTCCACAGGGGAATACTGTTGCTTCGGGGTTCATAGCATGACCCCTGACACAGTCAATTCCGAACAAAAGAGGGATTTTATGCTTTGACTTAAGAGTCATGTCTTGATACTTTTGAGCTTCGCTGCCCATGATGTGAAGGATAGAGCCGATACCTCTTTCCATCCACATAAGCCTGTCTTCTTCGTTTATATGCGCAAAAGAAATCTGCATAATCTGTGCCACTTTTTCAGGCAATGTCATCTGCGCAAGAATCCCCCCGGCTTGCTCTGATATTTGTTTTTTATTCATGTTTTCCTCCAAATATTATTTAAAATAATCATACAAACATTGCCATATATAGTGGGTAATTTCGTATGATGTCATTACCTTCTATGTTTTTGCTGCTAAACTTTATCCCTTGCTCAACTTTCCAGTTATTTATTATATTTGTCATTGACTTTGATTTGGTGTTATCTGCCGCTTTAACGTCAACTGCTGTGGCTTTTCCCTTATATCTTATAATAAAATCCATTTCTATTTGATTACGATACTCAAAATAATATAGTTTTTTACCGAGTTTTGAGAAAATATCGGCAATTATGTTTTCGTATATTGCACCCTTATAAATTCCGAGATTTCCGTCAATAATGTCAAGCTGTGACCCATCTTCCAGCATCGCCATAAGCAGACCTGTGTCTCGCATGTAAACCTTGAACTGGTTGCTGATCGAATTTCCCTCTAAAGGCAGTTCTACTTGTGACAAATTATGGCAAAAACTAATAATTCCGGCATCATGCAGCCACACCAGACTACTCTCATATTTTGAACTTCTGCCATTTGCACTCACTAAGCTATATTGAAATTTCTTGTTTTCTTTAGCTAGTTGCCGTGGTATTGACAAAAAGCACTCGCTTATTTTGGGCTTTTGGGTTGCATCGGCATACTTGACAATATCATTCTTATAGTCTTCTATTATACCTCTCTGAGTTTTTAAAACCATTGCATAGTCGTGATTATTGACGTAATCATACACAACCTTTGGCATGCCGCCGACTACAATATATTCCTTAAATAGTTCCATCAAACGAGTATGTGTAGATATGTGAAGTTCCCTATTTTGCTCAAAATGGCTTCTAATGTATTCAATGTTATCGTCATTATATCCATTTGCCCATAGAAATTCTTCAAAATCCAGTGAATGCATTTCTATGCGTTCAACATGCCCTACAGGAAAAGAAGATGCTTCTCTGTAAGCAATGCCTAAAAGCGAACCCGAGGCAATCCAGTCGAATCGTTTATCGAGTGTCAAGAACTTTAGAGCGGTAATTGCTTGAGGGCATTTTTGCACTTCGTCGAGGAATATTGCGGTTTCACCCGGAACTAAGCTGGCAGTGGGGATGCGAAGTGTAATTGCCTTAATTATTGTATCAGCATCTAGATTTCCGGCAAAAATTGCGCTCAAATCAGGATTTTCTTCAAAGTTGATGTAAAGGTATTCCCTGTAAGCCGCCTTAGCAAATTCTCCAATTGCAAAGGTTTTCCCCACCTGTCTGGCACCATTCACAATCAAGCTCATCCTATTTGGATTGTCTCTCCAAGCATTTAAGCTCTCAATTACTTTTCTTTTTAGCATTTGTCTGCTCCTACAGTTGATATGACTAACAATTATACAACTAGAAGCAACACACGTCAACAATAATTACGGCGAATATTTGCGTATAATCACAAAAATTACGCCTTATCGCTCAGCGAGATTACATTTTTTACGCCATATGCTTTGCTTTTACTAAGTTGATATGTCAACTTTCCCATTTATTTGATGCCACCATTTATTTGACATTTTAGTGTATATAGATTATGATAAAACTACTTTAGTGATTTGTCTATAATTATTTTGAAAATCATAGATAAACTGCGTAAAATTGGGAGGTGCGCAATGAAATTTATAAGCGTAGGTGACGGATTAAATCTATCGGCTATTGCACTGGGATGTATGCGAATATCAGAAATGAGCGTTAAGGAGATTGCAGCTCTTGTAGATAAGTGTTTGGAGCTAAAAATAAACCTCTTTGACCATGCCGATATATATGGTGCCGGACTATGTGAAGAACTCTTTGGCAAAGTATTGAATGAAAATCCGTCTCTCCGTGATGAAATGGTTTTACAATCAAAGTGCGGAATCAGGAAAGGTTTCTTCGACTTTTCTAAGGACTACATAATTGAGTCCACTGAAGGTATATTAAAGCGGCTAAACATAGATTGCTTAGACATTTTGTTATTGCACAGACCTGACACATTGATGGAGCCCGAAGAAGTTGCATCTGCTTTCGACGCACTCTCAAGTAGCGGAAAGGTTAAGAACTTTGGTGTTAGCAATATGAATCCGGCTCAGATTGAGCTTCTGCAAGATGCGCTGGGGCAAAAACTTATAATAAATCAACTTCAACTCAGCGCAGCACATACAGGGATGATTGACAGCGGAATTTTTGTAAACATGAAAGCAGACCAAAGCATTGATAGAGATGGCAGTATACTCGAATACTGCCGAATGAAGAAAATAACCATTCAGACATGGTCATCGCTTCAATATGGCTTCTTTGAAGGAACTTTCTTAAATAACGAGAAATATCCCGAACTAAATAAAGTGCTTAACAAAATTGCGGATGAAAACGGTGTCAAAAACAGTGCAGTCGCAATCGCATGGATTTTACGCCACCCTGCAAACATGCAGACCATTTTGGGTACTACCAAGTTAAGTCGCATTGCCGAAATGTCAAAAGCAGTGGATATTGAGCTCAGCAGACCTCAGTGGTATGAAATATATCAAGCCGTAGGCAATCAGTTGCCGTAAAATCGGCGCTCGCTACACCGAGTCAATTTCACGAAGAATTTTTCTTGCCAGTACCGCCCGTGGAAACCCGGCATATACAGATATCAGCAGTATAACCTCGTCAATATCCTCTGCTGTAACACCATTTTTTAGCGCTCTTATCATATGGTCTTTCAGCAAGCTATCACAACCACCCAATACCGCAGTTATCGTAATATTGACAATCAATCTCTCTCGCATTGAGATTCCATCTCTGCAATAGATATCACCATATACATATTCGTGTATATTTCATGTGTGTATCCTCCTACCAACTATAGTGCCGTGGGCTGCTTATCCCAAGCATTTCTCTTGCCTCAGCGGCTGTTGCGATGGGGCGGTTTAACTCACGGGCTATGTTGGCTATCTTTTCTACTAATTTGGCATTGCTTGTTGCGAGCACATCTTTGCTCAGATACATATTATCTTCCATGCCAATGCGCACATGCACACCCAGAGCAATGGCAACCGCCATCACTTCCCACTGTGTGTCGCCCCCCGCGATGATTCCTAATATGCAATTTTCAGGCAAGGTCCGCATTGCTTCCAGAAGTTCTTCCACTCTTTCAAAAACAGTGGTGCCGCTGAAAAGAAGCTGAACCCAATGAGGTCCTTGTGCATCAAGCAGTCCGGCATTAATAAATTTTACGATATACTTATAATCATCAAACCCATAACACATATACTCAGGCTTGCAGTCGTGTTTTTTCATTAGTTCTTGAACTTGCTTTGATTCTTCATATGTCAGTTTTGCCTCCTTGTCGCGCCCTTCAAACGGTGGTTGAATTTGCGCTGACGTTTCCGGTCCAATCAGGTTTATGGCATCTATGCTTGCCACTTCCGGCTTTGCAGTTATTGATACTGTTTGCGGCGACGAAATCATGCCATTATCGTCACGCTTTTTACTGCCGCCTGACGTATTGTTGACGATAATCTCAGGAGATTTTGCTCGGATGGCTGCGTTGACTTCCAGGTACTCGTTAGGATCTGTCGAGGTCACTGCATGATCTGCTGCGCTTCGTCTGTGTACATGCACCATGCATGCGCCGGCATTGTAGGCATCAAAAGATTCCTGCGCCTGCTCAGCGCATGTCAGCGGTATACCCGGATTTTTGTCTCTCACGCTCCTATCCCCTGTAATAGCGCAGGTTATTATGAGGGGGGAAACACTCGCATTAGAATTAAGCATAACTAAAACCTCTTTCTATTTTGTTTTTCATTATTTTGCAACTATCCACCAGGCCAGCAGATGGTGGGCAGTTTACCCCGACTTTTCGGGAGAACAGCGGTGTAGATCCCGATGGCTCCCGAAAAATCAGGGCGAACTGCCCAGCATCTGCGGGGGGGGGGGGGGGGGGGGGGCGAGGGGGCGGGGGACTGAGCAATTACTTCTTGTTTTCATTTTGAAATAGAATTTGCGCCATTCCATACTCTGCTGTCAAGCATGTTCTATTGTCAAAAACTACGTCAGAAGGCACTATTTTCACCTCGTCATTAATTATCAGCGTGCAGAGTTTTGACATATCTTCAAGCAGTTCACGGCAAAGTGGATTGTAGTAATCTCTGTCCGGATTTTCCCACCACTCCTGCCTTCGATGTCCACCGAGGAAAATAATTTCGTTTAAGCCCTCTTTCTCCAGATACTCAAGGAAACGGTCTATGCTCGCTTTAAACTCACTCAAATTCAATGAGCCCGGAACTTGAATATACGTGAATTGACCATTACCTACAGTATCTCCGGTAATACAGACATTGTGGTATCTGTCGATGAGCATTAGCGAGCCCGGCGAATGTCCTTCAAGTTCAAAAACTTCTATGACTACGCCTCCGCCCAAATCAAACTTATCTCCATGCTTAACATCAATGATGTCATCCGCTGTAGAAGTGTTGTTTGGCAGTAATGACTTATAGAAATCCCAGACAGGGAGTTCTCTTTTAGACATATGAAACTTTCCAAACTGGTCTGCATTATTTATGTGGTCATAGTGTACATGACTGCAAATGAGCTCACATGGCAAACGGGTGAGCGATTTCACAATACCGAGTGTGTCTTCCACCATTCCTGTATCGATCACAAGTGCTTTGTCAGCCCCTTCGATAATGTGAAAATGAGCCCCAAACCAGCAATCGCCAATTTGCCATACTCCCGGCATGATAAATTCAATATCATAGCGCTGCTTTCTGTCCTGCTTGAACATCCACTCAAGAGCTTCTTTGTCGCTATAGGCAGCTTCCCAAGATTCATGTGGTGTGACATCCCACTTTTCTCTCATAAATCCGGCAGGATATTCCGTATAATGCACATTTTTATTTCCAACGCTGCGCATTCTGATTATCATTCTTCTTGTCCCTGAAAAATCCTTCCAACATGGATCGGCAGACGCACTGACCGGAACGACATCATCATCAGCCGCATGGAACGCCCATACGGGAACACTTTTTGCCGCTTCGACTTTCTTTGCAGTACCACCACCGCAAACCGGCATCGCTGCTGAAAATAAATCCGGATATCTTGAAATCAAATCCCACGTGCCTATGCCGCCCATGGATATCCCGGTTATATAGACTCGATTATTGTCAATCGGATAATTAGCAGGTAGCTCTGTTCTTACAGCTCCATATATAAATCTTTCGTTTTCATCGCTTGTCCATGTCATGTCTTCCGGGCATTGCGGAGCAAAGATGTAACACGGATGTTTTTCCTGCCAATCATCGCTTGCAAAATCCACTGCGCCTCTGTGTTTCAATACCAGTGAAGTGTCATCGCCTCGCTCACCTGCACCGTGAAGATATACTACGAGTGGATATAGTTCACCCTCTTTTGTTTTTGGCTCAAAAAATCTGTATTTCATGCTGTACCCGGCAATGGTTAACGATTTTTCGGCAAATTTCTCTTTTACTTGATTATTCCGTAAGCGTAAAAAGAAGAAGCGTCTATACAAGGAAGTACAAATAGGGTATAGTCAAGAGCGGCCGAGAAAAAGAAGTGTAACTAGGGTCTGGGCGCGAGAAAAGGGAGATTCCAAAGAGTCAGGAGG
>Ga0209755_10003152_pt1 | contig 21086 bp, 11 predicted proteins | sample TergutCo191P1_FD_187301 | JGI IMG/M metagenome (GOLD analysis project Ga0209755, IMG submission 187301) | Cornitermes sp. P1 segment gut microbial communities from Petit-Saut dam, French Guiana - Co191P1 (SPAdes) (version 2) | ecosystem: Host-associated > Arthropoda: Insects > Digestive system...
CTCTTGAGGGCGCCGACAGGGGGTTGAGGCGGCCTGTAATGAGTAAACAGGATGTTTACGAATGGAAGGCAAGCCCCGTCGCTCCCGAAAGAAGAAAAATATAAACCATTCCTATTGGGTGGTTTGGATTCCTGTATTTTTTCCACACTGACACTGCGAACTAATTGCAGTATATGTTCTAAATTGAAATCCCAATTAAAATATATTCCGGTTTTATCAGCATAATGTTACGTTTAGGATGGATAGGTAAATATCAATCAGGAATTATCCTCTCCTTAACATTCATCAATTATTGTACAAATTTTACTTTTATTTTCTACAAGCAATGATTTAATTTTTTCTTTCTGGGAATTAAGTATAAGTCTCAATTTAACAGCTTCTGCTTCTGATTCTTCATAAAAAAATACAAAAGGCATTTTTACAATGAAGTTTCAAACTTCGTTTGGTTCAATAACTGAAGTTATCGAACAACTCAATTATAAACTTTCTCATCCAGATCAAAGCGTATCAAGCGGGTTTGCTTATAAAACAGTTCCGCATATTACTCTTAAATCAATTGCAAATAATGAGCCGCCGGAACAGGAAACGCTATATGATCAGCCTGAAATAGAAAAAATACAATTTACAAGAATTGAAATGCTGACAGATACAAAATTCCTTCATGGTACTGCGGAAACTATCGAACCTTCAGTTCACGATCATAAAATTGCGGTAATATGTTTCGCAGGTGAAACAAAACCTCTTGATGTCCGTATTGTAGATCAGGCATTGCGTGAAGCCGAAACAATCAGACCGAAACCAAATTATTTAATCTTTGCCGCATTTCAAATTGACCCTGCCGCCGCAAAACTTATTGATGATACCAAGTGGCCTGGTCTTACTTTATTTAAAGTTCAAATGAATACCGATTTAATGACCAGAGACCTTAAAAAGAAAAGCGCGTCAAGTCAAAGTTTTTAATTATTACTATGTGGCTAAAGGGATTGTTGAATCAGGCGGCACTGACAGAATTGCAATAATGATATTCGCGGCAAAACAATCGTAATGGTTATGCTAATCACATGGCAAGTATGTAATAAAGCTTCATACACTCATGATACCCGTTTTTCTAAAAATGTATTTATAATAGCTCCAAACCTTACAGTTAAAGATCGGTTGCAAGTTTTGTTAATTGGCGGCGGTGAAAATTATTATATTCATTTTAATATAGTTCCGCCATCGTTATACGAAATATTATTACAAGGTAAAATCATCATTCATAATTGGCAAGCATTAGCATGGGACAAGGAAATAAAAGAAAAATACGCAGGTCTGGATAAGGAAATAGTTAATGAAGCAACAGTATGGGTAAGCGGACTAGATCGTATTCACAGAGCAAGAGGGATTTTAACATGCTATGATTTTTCTGCGACCCCATTCGCTCCTTCAGGTAAAAAGAATGATGAAGAAGCCTTGTTTTCGTGGATAGTCAGCGACTTTGGTTTAAACGATGGAATTGAATCAGGATTGGTTAAAACTCCCCGAATTGTAGTTCGTGATGATAACACTCCCGATGCTAAAACATTTCGTTCAAAACTTTATCATATTTACATGGATGATAAGGTAAAAGATAATATTAATAAAGCTTCCAAACCTGAAACGCCTCTCCCGCCGCTTATTATTCAGGTATATAACCTTTTAGGCGCAGACTGGTTGGAATTATATAAATCATGGAGTAAAAGCGATGTTCCTCCTGTTATGATAACAGCTGCAAACCGCACAGAAACGGCAGCGCGAATCGAATATGCATTTTTACACAAACGAATAATTATAGATGAATTGTGCGAAAGGGATCATTTAATCCGCATTGATTCAAAAATACTCGCACAAGCCGAAGCGGAAGATTTAACATATACTGATACATCATCAAATGATTTTTCTAAAATTACATCTCTTACACTTAAAGCGTCCGATATACGCACAAGCGCGGATTTAGCGCCTGTGTTAGATGGGAAAACAGACCTGACAAAACTTTCTCAGATTGACCTTGAAGCAATAGAAAAAAAATTACGAATGCAGGAAATAATTTTTAAAACTTCCGCGCAATTATATGAGGTACTGACTGCTTCATGGAAAAAAGAAGTAATAAATTATGCTATGTTAGGGCAGATTTTTCGTTTGGTAGAACTCTTTCTTGAATCAGGAAAAATAGAAATAGAACCAATTTTATTTTTTACCGATCCGTTAAAAAGAAAACTTATATATATGCTTAATATGGAACAGCATTTGCTAAAAATGATCATTTAGGTTTTGTAATATCATATAATTTCAATGGCGTAACCCGCAGCTACTATCCCGATTTTTTAATTAAACTGGATAACGGCAAAACTCTGGTTCTGGATACAAATGGCCAGGACAGCCCTGAAGTTCAGGAAAAACGCAAATCTCTGGAACAATGGATAACAACCGTTAATTCCCTCAAAGAATACGGGCAGTGGGGCAGCGCAATTTCCTTTGATATAGCCGATGTTGACGGTATTATTGAAAAGTTTTGTAGAGTTTTGTAGATAAGAGGCTTTTCCGAAACTAACCGAGTTTTTGAAAAGGCTCGATAATATTTAAAATTCGTAGTATCAGTGTAGTTCGTAGTAAAAAAAATGAAGAAAAAAAATATTAAAAATCATGTAGCTCTATACTACATAAGGACTTACATTACTCCTTGACACTCTATGTTTAAAAAAGTAAAATTATTTTTGATATACGGGCAGTAGCGCAGTTGGTAGCGCGCTTGGTTCGGGACCAAGAGGTCCCCGGTTCAAATCCGGGTTGCCCGAAAAATCAGCGACTGTAACCCCAAATCCGGCTTGCCCGAGAAAATAGCGACTGTAACCTCAAATCTGTCTTGCCTATTGATCTTAATATTATTAAATTTATTTATTATGGGTATAAAAAGTCAGACTTTCGAAAATTTTGATTAAAGAAGTTGACAGAATGAGGCTTTTTCAAAACTTTCGAACCTTCGGTTCGCGGTTCGCGCTTTTGGAAAAGCTGCCTAAGATTTAAATGTCAATAATTGCAGCCTTAAGTCCGGGTTAGCTGACTTTTTCTTGAAAATGTGCTAAAATATTAGTGGTTAAGGTTAGTTAATTATGGCTGAAAACATCAAAGTAAAGATCGATAGTGATATTGAAACAGAAATGAAAAAAAAGCGCGAAACGGATGAGCTTATAAGAATAATGCTTGACGTGAATCCGCAGATAAATATTCTTTTTGATGATAATTTTAACTTTATTGACTGCAATCCCGCCGCTGTTGACTTTATGGGTTTCAGTTCCAAAGAGGAAACGCTTGAAAAATTTGTCATAGCTGTTACAAAAGGCATACCTGAGCTGCAGCCTGACGGAAAGCCTTCTGTTCCCCTGATACAGAGGCTTGCGGTCGCGGCAAAAGAAGGCTCTGTGCGTTTTGAAACTTTAATCAATATAAAGGGCGTTAACAGAACGCTGGATGTCGTGTTTAAAAGAATTCCTTACGAAAAAAGTTTTGTCATCGTCGGATATGTTTATGATTTAACAAGCATAAGCGAACGTGAAATGGAACTAATCCACGCAAAGGAAAAAAATGAGCTTCAGCTGACAAAGCTGAACGCTGTAGTCAACGCGACAAAAATAGGACTTTGGGATGTAACGATTGTCAATAACGATCCGGTTCATCCCGATAATGTTTTTACATGGTCTGATGAGTTCAGGTATATGCTTGGATACACAAATGAAATTGATTTTCCAAATACATTTGAAAGCTGGAATAGCCGTCTGCATCCTGATGAAAGGAATGAAGCGCATAAAGCTGTTTTAATGCATATTCAGGACAGAACCGGAAAAACGCCGTATGATGTTGATTACAGGCTTCTTTGCAAGGACGGTAAATACGAGTATTTTCGCGCCTGCGGAGAGGCAATCCGCGATAAAAACGGAAACGTTATCCGCGTCGCGGGCGCTATTATAGATATAAATGAATCCAAAAAAGTTTTATCTGACTCGCAGAAACAAAGAATGGAAGCTGAAGCCGCAAGCAAGGCAAAGAGCGTATTCTTAAGCAATATGAGCCATGAAATCCGCACGCCGTTAAACGCTATAATCGGGATGACTACAATCGGCAAAATGGCGGACGGAATAGAAAAAAAAGACGACGCTTTTAACAAGATTACAAGAGCTTCAAAGCATCTGTTAGGTGTAATTAACGACATACTCGATATGTCCAAAATAGAGGCTAATAAGCTTGAATTATCGCCTATTATTTTTAATTTTAAGGATATGTTTCAAAAAGTTTATGAAATAATTTCCTCGCGGATAGATGAAAAAAAGATTAAGTTTTATATTAAAGTAGATAAAAATATTCCGCAAACGCTTATTGGCGACGATCAAAGGCTTACGCAGGTTATTACAAATCTTTTGTCCAACGCGGTAAAGTTTACGCCGGATGGAGGTTCCATAACTCTTGATTCAATGTTTATATCCGAAAATAACGGAATGTACCTGATTCAAATCAGCGTCTCGGATACCGGAATCGGCATAACAGAAGAACAGAAGGGAAGGCTGTTTGAATCATTCGAGCAGGCTGATGCCCGCACATCGCGTAACTACGGAGGCACCGGTCTTGGGCTTCCGATTTCAAAGCGCATAATAGAATTGATGGACGGGCAGATTTGGATAGAATCAGCGCCGGATAAGGGGTCAAAATTTATATTCACTGTTTTATTAAAGCGCGGCGATGATCCTGAAAATAAATTAACAGGAACGGATCAAAATAACGCAAACGCGGCCATCGATCAATTAAAAGGAAAAACTATAATTCTTGCCGAAGATGTGGATATAAACCGCGAGATTGTCATTACGCTGCTTGAGCCGATGCGGCTTAACATTATTTGCGCGGAAAGCGGAAAAGCGGCGCTTGATTTATTTAAGGAATCTCCTGATAAATATGATTTGATCTTCATGGATATTCAAATGCCGGTAATGGACGGGTACGAAGCGACGCGCGCGATTCGGGCGTTTGAAAATGATATAGATAATGATAACGCGGGTTTCACCGAAAGTGAAACCCGTAAGGAGCCGCGCCAGAAGATACCGATAATAGCGATGACAGCTAACGTTTTCCGCGAGGATATTGATAAATGCTTAAACGCCGGAATGAACAATCATATCGGAAAACCCATTGATTTTAACGAGATGATTGCCGTACTGCGAAAATATATTAAAGCTTAGTGTCCTGTTATATTGGAAACCGGATAAAACAGGACACTCGCCTTAATTCCCAAGATCATCCTTTACTTTAACGCTGACGCTCTGGTCGTAACATGAAAAGCAATTTGCAATCAATGCCTTGTCCGGCGATTTGGTAAAAGAGCTTACAAGCGGAACGATTATTAATCCCGCGAGCATGCAAAAAGCTCCGCAGTTAATCGGCGACTGAAGCAGAGACGGGAATGAGCTTCTAAAGAAGATGTTAAGAATCATCAGCGACGTGCTGAAAATAAAGCAGCACCAAACCGATGCCTTGCTCGCGCGTTTCCAGTAAAGCCCGTAAAGGAACGGCGCAAGGAATGAGCCCGCAAGAGCGCCCCACGAGATTCCCATAAGCTGCGCGATAAAAGTAACTCTACTCTTAAACTGGAAGATTGCGATGGCGGATGATATTGCAATAAAAACCACAATCAGCGAACGGATGATTAAAAGCTGGTTTTTTTCGCTCATTTTTTTTATAATGTTTCCTTTTAAAAAATCCAGCGTTAAAGTGGACGCGGAAGCCATAACAAGCGACGATAATGTTGATATTGATGCCGCGAAAACAAGGACTATAATCAAACCCATCATTACATCGCTGTCAAACCTTGCGATGATACCCGGAATAATTGAGTCGTATCCGTTAGCTGCAACATCTTCCGCTCTTGCGAATATGCGCCCGAAGCTGCCAAGGAAATAACATCCGCCGGCGACAAAGACCGCGAAAAATGTTGATACAATCGCGCCCTTGGTGATCATTTTTTCGTTCTTGATTGAATAAAAACGCGCTACCATCTGCGGCAGACCCCATGTTCCAAGCGATGTCAGTATCAATACGCCAAGAAGCGCGATTGGATCTGGACCAAGGAACGAAGTAAACGCGCCCTTAGCCGAAGCGAGCCCCGGCGCGATTCCCGTGTTGTTAACGGCAGGTCCAACTTCGGAGAGCTGTTGAATCGCGGATGCGTATCCGCCCTTGCTTCCCAGCGCAACCGCTATTACCGCGATAATGCCGATTATTGTTATTGAGCCCTGAATAAAATCATTTACAACTGTCGCAAGATATCCGCCGACTACGACAAATATCGCAGTGAGGATTCCCATCGCTATGATGCAATATTCAAACGGAACATCGAAAGCGATTGCGAACAGCCGCGAAAGTCCGTTGTAAAGCGAGGCGGTGTATGGAATTAAAAAAATGAACACAATAAAGGAAGCACCGATTTTTAACGCCTTAGATGTATAACGCTCTCCGAAAAATTCCGGCATTGTCGCGCTTTTTAAATGATTGGTCATGATGCGGGTGCGCCTTCCGAGTATGAACCATGCCATCAATGAGCCGATAAAAGCGTTGCCAAGCCCTATCCAGACAGCCGACGATCCGAAAAGCCAGCCGAACTGCCCCGCGTAACCGACAAATACGACCGCGGAGAAGTATGTCGCGCCGTAGGAGAAGGCTGAAAGCCAAGGGCCTACATTGCGGCCGCCAAGCACAAAATCGTTTACGTTAGACGCTCTTTTGCGGAAATAAATCCCTATAAAAACTGTAACCGCGAAAAACAATAAAAGCAGGAATATTTTTATAAACATGGAACACCACCCTCGCAAAAACAGATTCTTTGAAGGAAAACACAGGGCTTTCTGCGCTCAATAAAAGTTTTCCGGCCCAATCATGATTTTTTCAAAGTGATTTCAAAATATACGAATTTTCTTTTTTTGTCAAGTATGGCGGTAATTATAATATTTGGCATTATAACCGTATTGTTTATATATTGTTAAATAAGTATACTCTTAAACAACTAGGAGCTAAAATGAAAACAGCAATTATATATTATTCGCAGCATCATGGTAATACAAAAAAATTATTGGACGCGATCGCAAAGCACGATGATGTCACATTGATTGACGCGTCTTCCAATCCTGATACTTTTCTTTCCGTTTATGATTTAATAGGATTCGCTTCCGGGATTTATTATTCTGGTTTTCACGATTCTGTGCTGCAATTCGCGAAAAAAAATCTTCCGCAGGGAAAGAAAGTTTTTTTTATTTTTACCTGCGGCGCCAAAAGAAAAAATTATCTTGACGGAATTAAGGCAATAGCCGAATCAAAAGACGCGCAGATACTCGGCTCTTATGACTGCCCTGGCTTTGACACATTCGGACCTTTTAAGCTGATAGGCGGAATCGCGAAAGGCCGTCCTAATGACAATGATATTAAAGGCGCCGAAAATTTCTTTATGGAAATTAATTCCAAATAATTAATTTTTTATCAAAGTTATAATTTGTCCGTTATGTAAACAATTGAAGAGGCGATTCCGCGGGCGTCCCTGGCTTCCTCATTTTGTTCTCTTGCCTTAAGCGATTCTAAAAGCGCGTCAAGCAGATCGCATGTCGCTTCGCTCCAGCAGGTGATCATCATTCCGGCGAGATTTCCTTTAAAGCCTTTTTCCGCCGCGGATTTTTTATATTTCAGTGCTTCGTCAAGCAAAAAGCGCGTCTGCTTCAATTCGCGCCATCCCGCCGGAATTACGTTAAAGCCCTTTTCGAGTAACGCTTCAATTCCGGGGAAACCTTTTTCATTCATTTCGTAGTGCCAGTCCGCGAGAATTATATCGTTTGGGATCATGTCGATAGCTTTCCATGTGTCCCAGATGTCTCCTTCCCACGCGTGATAGCCGAAGGCTTGCGCGTGATTTAGACGATCTGCCCACATCATCATTTTTGCGCCTTTTTCTTTTACTATATGATCGTAAAGGATGTTAACCGTTCCGGCGAAAAGTTCCGCGCGGCTTTTTTCTCTGCACCTGGGACACTCGCCGAGAGAGAAAACTTCATCCATTCCGATATGTACGCAGTCCGTGCCGAAGTCTTCCATGATTTCGTCGATCATGGGGAATACATATTTATATACTTCGTCGTTTGATGCGCACCAGCTGTGACAGTAAAATTCAAGATCGGGAGTATTTTCTGCGTCGCCGTCTTCTCTTATATCCGGGGTTTCGTCAAATTCGGGATGTTTTTTTAAAAGCATGTTTTTTTCAAAACGCCAGCCCTGATGACCGAGGCACATAAACAGCGGCGCTATGCTGATGCCTTCAGCTTTTGCGGCGGCGGCGGTTTTTTTCGCTTCCGCGCGGCCGAAACTTCCGTCCGCGAGTTCGGGAAAGCAGCGGTAATTGTAGCCGGGATTAAACTCAAGGCACAAAAGATTGACACCTAACGGAGAGAGTCCTTCCTGTATATATTGAATTAATTTATCCGTTATGCCTGCGTCTTTTACGCGCAAATGAGCGGCTTTGATTATTTTCTCTGTCATATAACCTCAATTAAAATAATAATTTTTCCAATTCTTCCGTTAAACTTCCGAAAACATCGCAGGCCGCGTTCACAGGATCGGGGGAACTCATGTCAACGCCTGCGGTTTTCAGCGCGTCAATCGGGAAGCGCGAGCCGCCTGATTTTAAGAATGTAAAATAATCATTTCTTTCATTTTTTCCGCCTTCCAGCACGCGTTTTGCCAGAGCGAGCGCCGCGGAAACTCCGGTAGCGTATTTGTAAACATAGAACGCGCTGTAAAAATGCGGGATGCGAAGTCCTTCAAGATCGCTTATATCTTCTAAAACCATTTGCGGCCCGAAATATTTTTCAAGGAGTTTTCTGTATTCTTCGCGCAATAGATCGGCGGTTAAGGGAGTGCCGCCTTCTTCAAGCGCGTGCGTAATTTTTTCAAATTCTGCGAACATTGTCTGGCGGTAGAGGGTTGCAAGAAGCTCGTCGGCGTGTTTATTTACAAGATACAGACGCGTTTCTTTGTTATCTGTATTTTTTAGCATATAACGGAAGAGCAGCTCTTCGTTAAAGGTGCTAGCGACTTCCGCTTCAAAGATTGTGTAATTATACTGCATAAAAGGATTGTTACGCGAAGAATACCACGAATGCATTGAATGGCCGCCTTCGTGCGCGAGCGTAAAGACATCGCGGATTGAATCATCCTTGTAATTCATTAAAATATAGGGGTCTCCGGTGAAACATCCCGCTGAAAAAGCCCCTGATCTTTTTCCCTTATTCTCGTAACGATCGGCCCACCGGTTAAGAAGGCCGTCTCTTAAAACCGATACATACTCGTCACCTAACGGAGCTAACGCGCCGCTTATAAGATCGACGGCTTCGTTCCATGTTGTCGTCTTTTTTACACTTTGAACAAGTGGCGCGTATACGTCGTAGTGGCGAAGTTCGTCAAGTTTTAAAGCGCGTTTTCGCAGAGAATAATATTTATGAAGAATGTCAAGCTTGCCGCTGACAGCTTGTATAAGGTTGTCATAAACTGTTTCGCTTACATTGTCGGGGTATAGCGCCGCTTCTCTTGCTGATGAATAACCTCTTATTCGCGCGTTTATCACATCCTGTTTTACAGAGCCTGAATACAAACTCGCGATTGTTGTTTTATGCGCGTCATAACAGCCATAAAGCATGTTATATGCCTGCCTTCGTATTTCGCGGTCATTGTTTTCCATAAAGACTGAAAATGTTGACTGTGAAAGCGGAAGTTTTCCTTCCGGTGTGTCGATTGCGCCGAAATTTATATCAACATTTGTCAGAACCGAAAACGCGTCGCTTAGAGCTCCTTCGTTCTCAGAGTAAAGCGAAATAATTCTCTCTTCTTTATCGCTTAAAATGTAAGGTCTGCAACGAATTATTCTTTGAAGATATACGCGGTAATCTTTGATTCTGTTATGCGCAAGAAACGAATCCATGTCTTTTTCCGGGACGGATAAAATTTCCGGCCTGTCCCATGCTGAGGCGGCCTGCGCTTTTGCTCCTGCCATTGTGATTTTTCCAGACATTGTGCGCGATGCGCTGTCGCTCTGATCTTCTGACTGTCTTAACATAGCGTAATAGCCGAGGCGTTCGCCTAAAACGCTTAAATCACGCGAGAAGTCAAGATAATCAGCAAGGCTCTCTGCCGATTTTCCGAGCGTTCCTTTATATGAAGGAATTTTTTCCGCTGTCTTTTCAAAATTGATAAGACCTTTGTTCCATTCATCATCAGTTTTAAAAAGTTTTGATAAATCCCATGTATCGGATACGGCCGCTTCGCTTCTTAGCGGAATTGTTTTTTCGTTATTCGCCATAATTTTTATTTTCCTTATTTTTTACTGAGCGCGGCAACCGCGGCGCCGAAAAGACTTGCCTGTTCAACCGGAGAAATCACATAAGGACGCGGTTTATCATTTATCAGCATCTGGTGTAAATGCGATTCAAGAGCGCGTCTCATGCCTTTGTAAATCATGTAAGTGGTGCCTTCGACTGCGATGCGGACAGGCGAGTAAGGCAGGTATCCGGGATTAATGCGTTCAACTGTAGCAGCGACAACCGCGGCGGAAAAAAGCGCGCCGCGTTCTGTAACAATCGAAGTAATGTATTGAACCGCGGCAAGGGCGTCGCTTTCCTTCGTGTCGAATAACGAACCTAAAGGTCCCTGCGCCGTCAGGGGAGCGTGGGTAAACTCGTTTAAAAACCGGGTTTCAAGATGCGGCATCGCAAGAAGCTCGTCCGATTTTTTAAATTGTAAAACTTTATCTTTTACCGCCTGTTTTAAAATGTGCAGGGTCAAAGGCCCAAGATACGCGCCGGCCGCGGTCTTTTCTAAAAAATATCCTCCGGGGTTTTTTGTCGTATTGTCGTATTCAATATCAAGTTTTCCGCGGCAGCGGATATTGAAATTTCCGGTTTCGCAGACTACAATCTGCGGCGATGTATGAGAATTAAATTTTATTTTTGGAATTGTTGTTTCAGGATAGGCTGTGTTAAAACCTGTCCCAAGAATAAAGCCGATAACAGGACCGCCTTCAGCTGAGAAATCATTTCTTGTTCTAACAGATTCCCCGTCAGGTGAAATTGCCGCAAGACCGGATAGCAGAGTGGCTACGGTGTCATTTAACATCACTATAGGACCTGAATATTTGTATCCCTTTTGAGCAAGAGATTCGCGCAGACCTTTGCCGATTGCTTTTCCGATAACGTCCGGAGCGTCTACTTCCTTGCTGAAGGCGAGAAGAATTCCATCTGCGTCAGTTGTAATTTCCATAGGATAGGAAAAAGTAAATCCAATTCCCTCTATCTTTGATTCTTTTAAAAGCTGTAGGGCGGCATCGGCAATCGCGTTAAAAAAATCATTCGCGCTTATCTGTCCTGATGTTCCGGGCATCGGCGTTTTTTTTGTTCCATGCGCGACAGCTTCGCCGTTTTCATTAAAATAAACAAGGCTTGTTCTTAAATTGGTTCCGCCCGCGTCAAGAGCAAGAACTGTTTTTCCCGCGGGAATACGCGTAACCGGTGTGATATAAGAAGGAATCATCGGAAGACTGGAAGTTTTTTCTTCAAGGCCGCGTTCCATTTCAACAAGAATTTCTTTAACAAGAGCCTGAGGATTGATGCTGTCATAATGAAAACCGTAGTACCGCGCGAATTCAGATATTTCCTGTGCGTCAAATTTATTCATTGTATTCTCCTTGTTCATTTTAACATGAGAAAAAGATTATAACAATTATTTTTTCGTGTTAATTTTTAATCGTTATTAAATGCTTTTTGTTCTATATCAAATTGATTTGCTTTTTCAGTCATTTCCACAGCATGACCTGTTCTTAAATAATAAAGCCAAACGCGGCATTGTTTTTTCAACGGAACAGCGAAGAGTGATGAAATAGCGTGATAATAACACGCCATCTGCGCCGTATGCTCGGCTGGTTTTTCATAATTGTCTGTTTTAAAATCAACAATGTGAATTGTATTTTCGTCTTCAAAGAAAAGGTCAACAGTACCGTTAATAAATATTTCATTTCCTTCCCTGTTTCTGAAAAAACTTCTGAACGCGAATTCGTTCTCACGCAGTTTCGCGTTCTGCGCAGTTTTGCCTAGAGGCGAAATTATAAAGCGGCGGGCGATTTCATTGCCTGCTTCAAGCAGCGCGGAAAATTCAAAAGGAGATAAAAGACCTGAAATATTTGCCGGAATCAGGGCTTCCTGATTGTTTAGGATCGCTTCAACGCAGCTATGCGCGATAGTGCCGAAACTTCCTGAATTAAATTTTTCGTTTGCGTTATCATTGCCTTGCTGAAGCCTCAATAGCATTGAATCTACTTTTATAAAAACATCGCCTGATTCATTGCCGGAATATTTTTCATTGATAAAAACGCCTCTTCCCAATGACGCTTCAGCGGATTCCAAATTCTCGTTTTCTAATAACAAATTGTTATCTTTTTTAAGCGATACCGGCGTTATGTGATTATTCGGCAGAACAGGCGCGCTGATTATTTTCGCTTTAGTATATTTATTTTTAACCGCGCTGATATATTTATTTAATCCCTCCTGATCGTTTTTTAAGCTTGTTTTTTCTGTTTTTTGGGTTATATACTCTTGTGAGTATGCCGGAATTTCTTCTATATCAAAAAATTCCGGCGATATCTGCGATGAAACGGCGGGAAGTAAAAGTCCAAAGAAAGTATCATCATCAATAATTGAATCTTCTGATATATAATTTTCTTTTTTTTCAGATTTTATATCGATATAATTTTTTATTTTAATTTTTAAATCATCCTGCGAATTATCTAATTTTAATGCGCCTGTTAAATAAAGCTTATCTTCGGCTCTTGTCATCGCGACATACAATAGGCGGCGCAGTTCCGCCGTTCTTTTTCGTCTTTCTTCGATGCCTGAAAGTTCCCAGAAAAAATTTTTCTTAACATCGGTTATGTCATAACAGGCCTGCGGCATCGGCGGGCAGAAAACAATTCCTGTTTTTTCGGATTCATATACAATTTTACTTTGGTTTCTCCTTCCCCATTTTCCGCAGCAGCAAACAAATACAACCGGAAACTCAAGCCCTTTGCTTTTATGTATTGTAATAAGATGAACGGCTCCGCCTCTGTCCAGCGGAACTTCAATATCTTTTAAACGTTCACCTGAGTTTCTTAATGAATTTATATAGTCCGTAAAACCCGCAAGCCCCTGATTCGCGTCATCCGCTTTTACCGCAAGATGATAAAGGTAATCAAAATATTCGCCGTATATGTTTGTATTCGGGTGCCACAATGTCTCATAACGATAACCTTCGCCCAGCCATAATTCATTTAAAAGCGAGCTGATGCTTTCTGTTGACGCCTTGACGCAGATTGATTCATAAATATTTTTTCCGTTAATATATTTTTCTTTGTCTTCTTCATCAAGGAATGGAAGCGGCTCGTCATTAAATGGAAACTTTGCTTCAGTTTCGCGGAAAACAGAAAGACAGACGGCGGTTGCGTTAAGTGAAAGACCGGCGAAAGGAGAGCGGAGCATTTGCGCGTAAGCTGTTGTATCAAGCGGATAAGCCGCAAGACGCAGAACCGACATGATATCGTTTACAACGCCTCCGTAAAAAAGATCGTTTATATCTTCGCTCGTATAAGGAATACCCATAAATCTTAAATGTTTTTCAAATAGAAATTGCGGACTGTGTGACCTGAAAAGGATTGCTATATCATTCGGCTGATATTTAAAATCGCCGCTTTCTGTTTTTTCACGCAGAAGTTTTTCAATTTCTTCCGCTGTAAAGCGCGCTTCATTTTCAACATCGGATAAACGGGAATCGCTGGAAATTTCATCGATGTTTTCTTCTTCGCTGCCGTTCAATACGCAAATTGATACGCTGCCGTCTGTTGTTTTTACCGCCTCAAGAGGGGTATAGGCGGCTTCGTATAAAGGAAGTTCTTTATTATCAGGCGCGAATACGGATGAAAATTCATTCAAAGCCGCCATTCCTTTTGGATCAAAAACGCTGCCGCCGAAAAAAGCGTTAAAAGCGCCGATTAAAAAAGGACTGGAGCGATAATTTGATTTTAATGAAAGGTTTTCGCCTTTTATTTCATCCTTTAATTTTCTAAAAACAGAAACATCGGCATCCCTGAAAAGATAAACAGATTGTTTTTCATCACCGACAAAAAATAATTTATCATCGCATAAATTTTCAGCCTCAGGAATGTTATCGCAAAGTAAATCCTGTTTTTCAGCAAGAAGAAAAAGAAGGTCTCTTTGAAGCTGATTATTATCCTGAAACTCGTCAATCATTATCGCTTTAAATGATTCTTTTTCGCTTTGTCTTATGTCTTTTTGTTCCAATAAAATTGTTCTTGATAGATTTGCTACATCATAAAAAGTGAGTATGCCTTCTGCGCGTTTTCTGTGAAGATAGCGTCCCTGCAGGTCATTAAGCAAAAACATAAAAGAATAGATAAAACCCGCCTGCATGCAGTATACAACTAAAGACGAAAACTTTTCGTAAATAGTTTTTATTTTTTTTACATTTTCCTTTATTGGGTTTACTTTAGGCTTGCCTTTTATTGTATTGACTTTATATATTTTCATAATAAAAAAAAGAAGCTGATAAAGCTCTTTATGTATTGGATGAGATTCCGCGGCTTTAATAACAGAAAGATGATTTTCATTTAACAGTAAATCAAAATATGAGCGTATATCGGCAGCCTTTAAAAATTTTATTTTATTTCTTTTATAATATTCCATTACAGGAAGAAGATTTCCGCACATTTCATTTATTTCTGTCATATTATTTTCAAATTCATTTATAACTGGAATTATTTCATTAATTAATATTTCCCATTCTCCGCAGATTATTTTAAATTGATTTCTTACGTCGTCTGTAAAATCCCTTTCCCTGTCCAATAAACAGTATTTATTAAGTATTTCCGGGAATATGTTACGCGCAATACTATCGGGCCTGTTTTCTGAATATAGTTTTTCAATAGCCGGATGCTGCCTGTTTGTAATCAGGAATGGAAGCGATTCTTCAAGAGCGATCTCGTGGCTTCGCTGCGGATTGATTTCAAACTCGGGACTTATTCCGTAACGGCTCGCGCATTGCTTAACTAGCGCAGTGCTGTAGGAATCAAGCGTTTGTATTCTCGCGTTTACAAAATTATCCAGCGCTTTTCCGGCTCGTGTCTGTTTTTCGCTATTTTTTTCATTTAACGCTATATCAGATAATAATGAATGAATCCGCCTGAACATCTGACCGGCCGCTTTTTTTGTGAACGTAAGAGTTAAAATTTCATCTATGTTAATATTTTTTTCCGTAACCAGCCAAACAAAGCGGCTGGCAAGAACCATTGTTTTTCCCGAACCTGCGCCTGCCGCGACAACTGCATTCTTCTCGCAAAAAACCGCTTTTTCCTGTTCTTTATTTAAACGCGGTATTTGACACGGTTTATTATTTTCAATAATCATTAACTTTTCCTAACATGATATTTTTTTCATTTTTTATAATGTAAGTTCTCCGACAGATACTGTTAAAAACGCATGAATGACATTTTTTTTGATCCGTTTCATAAACAGAAAAATTCCCGGATATTATTTCGTCTGCGAACTTTTGTGTTTTTTCTTTGAAAATTTTAAATAATTGATTATAAGCATTATCATTTCTGTATATGCAGTCTTCTTCTTTTTTCGGATAATCGTTTTCTGTTACAAGATCATGAATTTTTCCTGTTATTACCTCGGTTTTTTGTCTGAGTATACTGTAAAAAAGAGACGCGGAAATTTCTAAATTTTCACTTTCTTCTGTCAGAGTAATATACATTGGAAGCTGAAAATCGCAGGGATCGTTTTCTTCATCGCCTAAACACTCGCTGCGTTTTGGAAGCGAAGCCATTTTAAAATCTATGATAATGTTTTTTCCGTTTTCAGTATCAGTAAGAATACAATCAATCTTTCCGTTTAAATAAAAATTATCGCGCGGCGTTTGATGCCATTTTTCACAGCCTGACACCATTAATCCCGCAAACAGCGAAAGAAACCGCGCGAGACTTTTTTCAAGATTAAAATAATAGTTTTCTTTTTCCGAATTTAAAAATCTGGCGCTTAACGAACTAACCGGGATAGATTTAAAACTGTCAAAAACATTATTTATATTGTTTTTTAATAGCTGTCTGCAAAACTCAGGGAGGGTAATGCCTTGTTCTGTTATATCAGGTTTTGGAAGCGGATCTTCCTTGAAATGAGATAAAAACTTTTCAAGAACGCAATGATATACCATACCGGAAAGATTTTCAGGCATAAAATTTGCTTCAATTTGCGCGTTATCAAGATTAAGAATGTAATCAAAAAACCAGCTGACAGAGCAGTTATAATATTTTTTTAAAGATGAAGATGAAACGCTGTATTTGCCTGAAAATTCATTTGAACGCGGGTATTCATTTTTGTTATAAACAAGTCTTTTTTGAATATAATCAAGAATTTTATTTGATTCATTTTTTATTTTATATTTTTGAGTTTGTTCCCTTCTTTTTATCCAATTTTCAAAACCTGTTTTTTGAATATCATGAAGAATAAATTCACAGCTGTTATCAGGTAAAAATTCGTTTTTATAATAATCTGCGGAAAAAAACATTTGCGTATCAGAATTATTAATGTATGTTTCTCTTGGTTTTGATGAAGCGCCTGTTTTTGAATGAGGAATCGAATAACCTGAGAAGGCTTGTTCACTGCAAAAGAACGCCGCGTGTTTTAGCGAATTATATTTATGGAGGTTTATATACGCGCTTGAAGCGTCTTCATCATGAATATTTAATTTCTCGCGTTTTTTTCCCGAAAGAAAATCAAGTTTTTTAAAAATAACAGAAAGGCTTTTTTGTCCGGCTCCAAGGATGACATGGCAGTCGAAGGGAGAGGACGCGGCTGTTTTATACGGCAGTATACTTACGCCAGATGTCTTAGCCTGCGCAAGATAATTTGTTTCGCTTAAATGTTCGGTTAAAAATAAAAACGGATCGACAGCTAAGACATCAGGAAAACTTTTTTCAAGTTCGGCAAGGTTCATTAATTCTGAAATGCAGCGCGAAAGAACGATATCGGTCTCGCCGCCGCAATTGTCCATATCAAAAAAAGTTTCGCGAAAAATAAAATACTGTTTTCGGAGTTCCAGGAAAGAAACGGAACTCCTTAATGCGTTTAGTCGAGTTTTCAGGCTGTTAAAAAACATAAGAGACGCCGGTTCAATTCCTCCAAGCGGATTTCTTAACGCGTCTTCCCATACGTTAATTTTTATTTCCTTTCCGTCTTTTTTTTCAGTCCATGAATAAAGACAGTTGTTATTAATTCCAAATTTTATAAGGTTATCGATCAAGGAGATGTCTTTCCACGGAAGATTTTTATTTGTGATTAACGATACAAGCGAAGAGAATGAAAAGTTTTGCGATATACATTCAAGGACAGATCCAAAAAAACGTCCCGCAGGATATTCAGATAACGGTTTACTGATTCTTTTTACATACGGAATATTTCTGTTTTCAAGCTCTCTAATTAAATAAGGTTCGTAGCCGTCGCTGTCGGCGGCGCAGACTGCGATGGAATCCCATGGGATATTTTGCTTTTCATGAAGAGCGCGGATGTAAAGAGAGGCTTCGGTTATTTCTCTTCTTGAGTTTGTGTAATAAAATGAGCTGCTCTGCGGCATACACTGTTTTAACTGTGAATCATCATCTGTTACGCTGATTATTTTTACATGACTGCTTAAAGAAAGAAGATGTTTATATTCGCCGTAATCGGAAAGCGATTCAGGGAAAAATAAAAAACAATTCTTTCCGTCATTATTAAACGGCGGCTCTTCCCATGCGGGTTCAAAAAGCTTATGCTTGTTTAAAAATTCCGCGTAACGTTTTGCGAGCATTAACATATCACGCTCATCGCCGTCAAATGCAGAAGTTTTTTTTGTTACATTTAACGTCTCTTCGTTTTGTAAAGCGTCAATTGAAAACCCTGTTGTTTTTTTATACCATATGCCAAGCTGCGGCAAAAGGCTTGTAAGCCATGATGTGAAATGATCGGCGTTTTCAGCCCATTTTGGCCGTATTAATGATGAAAATAACGGAAATTCAAGTTCTTTATTTCCTTTAACAGCTTGCGCGTTTTCTCTTATTAAACGGCTTATAAATATTTTTCGCAGCGAGGAAGGGATGCTGCTTTTATTCTGAACTTTGGATTTTATAGAGTTTTGCTTGAACTTATCCCATGCGGTAAATTTATTCATCGCGATTGTTCCGCCTTTTAAGCGTAAAAGATGGTCTGCCCACCGCGACGCCGACGTATCTGTCGGAAAAATGAAAAGTGAATTTGGTTTATCAATGTTTTCTAAAAGAATTATTTCGGCTGAATTCATATTATCCCAGTATCCTTTCCCTGTAAGCTGTTCCAATCCGTTTAAGGCATTTTTTTACATTTTCTCCAGTTAATGCCTGACGTTTCAAATCAATTGTAAACTGGTTCATTGAAAAATGGCGGTAAATAAAAACCTGTTTATACATTTCTTTTTTATTCAGGTAAAGTTCTTTTAGCCTATTTGTGTAAATTTCAAAAATGCCGCCATTCTTCATTTCCGAATAACCTGTTATCCAGACAGGACAGCCAAGCGCTTCATGGAATTGAAACAGAAGTTCCGCCATTTTTTTTTGCGAATTTTCCAGCGCTTTAAGAATTTGCGTATTGTTTTTTTCCATGCCGCAAATCTTTTTTAATTCCGCGGTACGCGGAGAGTGAATAGGAGTTTTATTTAAAATAATGACATTCTTTATAAAATCAATTCCAAGCGCAGGATTATCTTTAAAAAATTTATTCGCAATTTTTCCCGACGGCCCGACAAGGTAGCGCCTGTTATCCGACGATTGTTCTCTTCGCCCTGGGTTATCCGCAACAAGAATAAGTTTTATTGCATCATTTATTGTTATGTCGTCAAGAGCGCTGTTATACACAACAGGCGTTTCTATTTTATATGTAGCTTTAGAACGGCTGTCAGCTAATTTTTGCTGAATATTTTTTAATCCGGGAAGCGATTGATCAAGTTCATTTGTATATTGCCTGAAATGTTCTCTTGCCTTGATAAAATTTTTCCATACGGCGGCTTCCATAATGCGGCGTATTATCCCCTGGATGCGATTTCCAGCGTCAGCTCAACTTCGCCAATAGAAACATGAAGGGTATCCGCGATTTCCTGATTTGTCCAGCCAAGGCCTTTCAATCTCAGGATGTTATCGCGATCCTGAGGAGCCGGCGCGCCTTTGCTTGCTGGAACTGTCTTCCCTGTTTTTTCGCGGTCTAATAGCGATTTAGTTATTTTAAGCTGAGCCCTTGCGTCTTTATCAAGAGCTTTAAGTTCTGTTTCTGTGCGGGCAAGCCATTCGCGCGCGACATTCATTTCAGATATGCGCGTCTCAATTTTAGAAAGCGTTTCATCAAGGATAGTGATTTTTTCCTCGGCGTATAACGCTTTTTCGCTTTGAGAGGCGAGAATTTCAATTGAGGATCGCAGACTGTCAAACTGACCGGTAAGTGACGTAATAACGCTTTGCGCGTTATTAATTGAAGCTTCGGTATTTTGCAGTATCTTAAAGTTGCGGTCGATGCCTTCGCTGGTTTCGTCTAACACATTATTTTTGTGTTCAATGCGCTGATATTTTTCTTCGGTATCTTTGATTGATGAATCCAGCTTGCGTATCTGAAGCTGTACTGCCTGCAGAATATCGTCAGATGTTGAAACCTGCTCAAGCCTTTCTTTAACAGACTGGGAAGTTTTAATAAGATTGTTAAAATTATTTTCAATTGATTCGATGCGGTTCTTCTCATTAATAAAGCGGGTCATCTTGTTATTCACTTCGTCTTCAAGGCGTTTTATGCGCGTAAGCTCAGCTTCAAGCTGATTGATTTCATTCTTGCGCTGCTCAAGGCGGTCCATATCGCCTTTGATTTCTTCAATCCGCCTTTCAAGCTCAGTTTTGATAAGTCCTGTTTGATCAAAGATTTTTTTCTGAATGCCGAGTTCTTTTCGTATATCTTCAAGGTTAAGGCGGAACTGCGAAAAACGCTCGTCGGTTTCGGCGGCGATTTCTCTGTTGTGACGCCTTAAATCCTCAAACGAAGAGTCTGCGTCGCGCATTCTTAAATTGTACTGGCTCTGCCATTCGTCAAAAGATGTCCGTGAATTTAAAAGCGACGCGTTTAATTCTTCCTGCGCGCTTTGGCAGCGGACTGTTAATTCTTCCAGTTCTTTTTCAAGATCCCTTTGTTTCTGGCGCAGAGTTTCCTGCATCGAAAGATGATACTGTCCAATCTGAATCTTTACTTCGGTCTCCGCTGCTGCCCTCATATCCGTCAAATCGCGTTTTACCTGATTTGTAAAAGAAGACCGCGTTTCATCGGCGTTGTGCATATCAGTCCTGATGCCTTCTTCAAAAATCGCCGCTTCTTTTTTTAGCAGCTCAAGGTCTGATGTTATCTTGTCACCTAACGCAGAGATGTTTTTCCTCTGATCTGTGATAAAATACTCTTCCGCTATGTTAAAGTCATTCGCGATTTTATCCCCTGATGAAGAAAGGCGCTTTTCAAGATCATTTTGCATTTCAAGAATTTGTTTTCCTATTTCTCCGCCGCGCCTGCCTATCTCCGCTGTAAATTCATTTTCAAACGCGGATAATTTTTCCGAAACATTGCTGTAAGCCTGCTGCCTTATGCCGTCAAGCTCTTTGTCCATTTCATCAAGCTCGTTTCTAAGCTGCTGCGCCTGCGCGTTAAACGCATTTGTCGTTTTTGCCATTGACGCCGCGCTGTCTTTTTCAAATTCGGAAAAATCTTTCTTAACGCGCGTCACCGAGTCCTGCATTGATCTTCGCAGTTCAACGTCGAGGCGCCCGGCGTCGTCGGCAAGGTTTACAAGCTGTTTAACAGCTTCGGCGTTCGCTTTGCTGTATTCATCAAGCCGTTTTTCGTTAGCTGCAATAATATCGG
>Ga0209755_10003153_pt1 | contig 21084 bp, 16 predicted proteins | sample TergutCo191P1_FD_187301 | JGI IMG/M metagenome (GOLD analysis project Ga0209755, IMG submission 187301) | Cornitermes sp. P1 segment gut microbial communities from Petit-Saut dam, French Guiana - Co191P1 (SPAdes) (version 2) | ecosystem: Host-associated > Arthropoda: Insects > Digestive system...
CCTGTGCTTGAAGTTAAAGCACGCCGCGTGGGTGGTTCTACCTATCAAGTACCGATTGAAATCAGACCGGAACGCCGTCAAACACTTGGTTTAAGATGGCTTGTCAGCTTTTCACGCGGACGCAGTGAAAAGAACATGATTGACAGACTGGCAAATGAACTGGTTGACGCAGCAAACAACACCGGCGGTGCCGTTCGTAAAAAAGAAGAAACCCACAGAATGGCAGATGCAAACAAAGCATTCGCTCATTACAAGTGGTAATCGTAGAAAACACAACATGTTTTCTTCACGCGAAAGCGTGAACCCGTATGTTGGATTCATGCCAACCATCGTGACGGGATTTGGGGCGGTGCCCCATTTAGCAAAGAAAGAAGGTTAAGTAAGTGAGAGCTTTCCCACTGGAAAAAACAAGAAATATTGGTATTATGGCGCATATCGACGCAGGGAAGACAACCCTGACCGAACGCATTCTGTTCTATACCGGTCGTAATTATAAGATTGGTGAAACCCATGAAGGTACCGCAACAATGGACTGGATGGAGCAAGAGCAGGAGCGGGGCATCACCATCACATCTGCGGCAACGACAACGCAGTGGGAAGGTCATCGTATTAACATTATCGATACACCCGGTCACGTAGACTTTACCGTTGAAGTAGAACGTTCACTTCGCGTACTCGACGGCGCTGTCGGCGTTTTCTGTGCAAAAGGCGGCGTTGAGCCGCAATCTGAAACCGTATGGCGTCAAGGCGACAAATACGGTGTGCCGCGTATCGCATTTGTTAATAAAATGGATATTTTGGGTGCAGACTTTTTCAATGTCGTCAAAATGATTAAAGAACGCTTGGGTCATAATGCCGTACCGGTTCAGCTTCCGATTGGTGCTGAATCAGAATTTAAAGGTGTTATTGATCTGTTCCATCAAGTTGCGGTGTTCTACACCGGTGACAATGGTGAAATTGTGACTGAGGGCGAAATCCCCGATCACATGACAGACCTTGTGGCCGAGTGGCGAACCAACTTAGTTGAGTCGATTGCAGAAACTGACGAAGCATTGATGGAAAAATATCTTGAAGGTGAAGAAATTGATGTTCCTTCACTAAAAGCGGCACTGCGAAAAGCGTGTATTTCAACCACAATCATTCCTGTTTTCTGTGGCTCTGCCTATAAGAAAAAAGGTGTACAGCGTTTGCTTGATGGTGTGGTAGAATACATGCCGGCACCAACAGATATTCCGTCAATCAAGGGCATCATCCCGGGTTCTGAAGAACCCACCGAAAGGCATGCGGATGATAAAGAGCCATTTTCTGCATTGGCATTTAAGATTATGAATGATCCTTATGTTGGTAAACTCGCATTCTTCCGTGTGTATTCCGGTGTCCTTTCAGCAGGTTCGTATGTATACAACTCTGTTAAGGGCAAAAAGGAGCGTATGGGACGTATTTTGCAAATGCATGCAAATGACCGTGAAGACGTTTCAGAAGTATATGCCGGTGATATTGCTGCGGTTGTTGGTTTAAAGTTTACCACCACAGGTGATACGCTTTGTGATGAAAAACACGAAGTTATTTTGGAATCCATGAATTTCCCCGATCCGGTTATTTCGGTTGCGATTGAACCAAAAACCAAAGCCGGTCGTGACAAAATGGGTATTGCGTTGGCAAAACTGGCCGAAGAAGACCCGACATTTAAAACACATACCGATCAAGACTCCGGTCAAACCATCATCTCCGGTATGGGTGAGCTGCATCTTGAAATCATCGTGGACCGCTTGTTGCGCGAATTCCGCGTTGAGGCAAATGTGGGTAAACCACAAGTTGCGTATCGTGAAACATTCCGTAAATTGGCGGATGTTGAAGGCAAGTATGTGCGCCAATCCGGTGGTAAAGGTCAATACGGTCATTGTAAAGTGATCTTTGAACCGATGGATGCCAATGATGCAGAACACACTTTTGAGTTTGTGGATAAAATTGTTGGTGGTGCGATTCCTAAAGAATACATTCCTGCAATTTCAAATGGTATCAGAGAAGCCATGGGTTCAGGCATTATCGCAGGATATCCGGTACTGGGTGTTCGTGCGACACTGTACGATGGTTCGTATCATGACGTTGACTCATCAGAAATGGCATACAAAATTGCCGGTTCTATGGCATTTAAAGAAGCGATGCGCAAATCGGATCCTGCTTTGCTTGAGCCGATTATGAAGGTTGATGTCACCATTCCGGAAGAATATATGGGCGATGTTATCGGTGACATCAATTCTCGCCGCGGTAAAATCGAGGGTATGGAAGCCAGAGGCAATGCACAACTGGTTCATGCATATGTACCGCTCGCAGAAATGTTTGGATATGCAACAGATCTTAGAAGTAAAACGCAAGGTCGCGGTATCTATAACATGGAAGTGCATCACTATGAGCCCGTTCCGAAGAGTGTTCAAGAAAAAGCAGCCGCCGGCCATAAGCAAGCGGAATAATTGATTTGTAATTTTTCTTGCAATACATGGAAATATTGGTATAATTATTTTTAGCAAAATAGTTGAAGTTTTTTGTAAAGCAAAAAACGTTCGGCAAAAAAACACGCAGAAATATTTGTGATTTTTTTGCTTCACTAACTAGGAGGAAAAATCAAATGGGTAAGGCAAAATTTGAACGTAACAAGCCACACATCAACATTGGTACAATCGGTCACGTTGACCATGGTAAGACAACACTTACCGCAGCGATTACAAAAACACTGCATGATCGTTACCAATTAGGTGAAGCGGTTGCTTTCGACAAAATTGACAAAGCACCGGAAGAAAAAGCTCGTGGGATCACAATTTCTACAACACACGTAGAATACGAAACCCCTGCACGCCACTATGCGCACGTTGACTGCCCGGGTCATGCTGACTATGTTAAAAACATGATCACCGGTGCTGCACAAATGGACGGTGCAATTCTTGTTGTTGCTGCAACAGATGGTGTTATGTCTCAAACAAGAGAACATATCCTTCTTGCAAAGCAAGTTAACGTACCAAAAATCGTTGTTTTCATGAACAAATGCGATATGGTTGAAGATGAAGAACTCTTAGAACTTGTTGATATGGAAATCCGCGAACTCTTAAATGAGTATGATTTCCCCGGTGATGATACACCGATCATTAAAGGTTCTGCACTGAAGTCTCTTGAAGATACCTCATGTGAATGGGCTGACAAAATTGTTGAAATGTTCAACGAAATTGAAGTGTTCATGCCAACACCGGAACGTGATACCGAAAAACCGTTCTTAATGCCGGTTGAAGACGTATTCTCTATTTCAGGCCGCGGTACTGTTGTTACCGGTCGTGTAGAGCGTGGTACCCTTAAAGTTCAAGACGAAGTTGAAGTAATTGGTTTTACCGATGAAAAACGTAAAGTTGTTGTAACCGGTATCGAAATGTTCCACAAACTCCTTGATCAAGCAACCGCCGGTGACAATGCAGGTCTTCTCCTTCGCGGTGTTGCACGTACAGAAATCGAACGTGGTCAAGTACTTGTTAAGCCCGGTTCTGTAACCGCGCATACCAAATTTACAGCACAAGTTTACGTACTTTCTCAATCAGAAGGTGGACGTCATAAGCCTTTCTTCAATGACTACCGTCCACAATTCTATTTCCGTACAACCGACGTAACCGGTGTTATTAAACTTCCTGAAGGTGTTGAAATGTGCACACCTGGCGATCATATTGAAATGACCGTTGAGCTCATTTCTCCAATCGCGATGGAAGAAGGCTCACGTTTCGCGATCCGTGAAGGCGGACGTACCGTAGGCGCGGGCTCTGTTGTTAAAGTTCTGTCGTAATTAATTCCATCTTAACAAACAATTTTTTAAGAAACCTTCCCATGCGGAGGGTTTCTTTTTTACATAAATAATTTTCACATCTCTTTAATGCGTGCATCATATCTTTTAAAACGTAGAAAAATACATTGTTTTTACGCATTTGCCGTATATAATGTCGTTGCTTTAACGTTACACTTATGTTACAATTCATTGTTGCAAAACAATCACAGAACCACAAAGAGAGGGTCATTTTAAATGATTGAGTTTTTTAGCACACAGTTCAATCAAATTATTCATTATGAAATCTATAATCCCATGTGGATTACCAGTCAAGTTTTTGCGTTTTTTGCGCTGATTACCATGTTCTGGTCTTTTCAAATTAAAAACAAATTGAAAATGATGTTGCTGTTGGGACTTGGCACCACATTTCTTGCGGTGTCTGCCGCACTATTAGGAAACTGGACATTAACATTTTTGTTTGGTCTTGCAAGTGTACGTAATTATGTATTTTGTTATTTTGAATGGCGCGGTGTTGTTGGCCGTGCTGTGCCGCGTAAGATTTGGACGCTCATGGGTGTTGTGTTTGTCCTTGCAACATTGGCAACCACCATTGTGCTTGTACACATTGCGCAAGTGCGCATTCACTCGGTCTGGCTGGAATGGCTCATCTGTTTAACGCTGATTGGTCTTATTGTGGGCAATGTGCTCGAAGGCGATACGCATACCATGCGCATCAGCTTTGTATTTAACCGTATTTTTAACATCATTAACCATGCCTATTTCTTAAATGTTATTTCTGTAATCATCGCATGTTTGACCATTTCATCAAATATTATTTTCTACTTGCGTTTGTTCTTCCAGTGGAGGCATGCAAAGAAAAATAATTTAGAATTTGTGTGGCCGAAATAGTGATGCAGCTGATCACGATCAATCAAAACAGCATGATGCAAAATGTGTATTTGTATTTTGATGATGAAAAAAGGGAAGGGATTATTATTGATCTTGGTCATAATGCCCATGAAATGATGGATGCTGTGAATGCACATGATGTAACCATTGTTGGTATATTTTTAACGCATGCGCATTATGACCACATCACTGAAACATTAGACATAAAACAACACACACAGGCACCGGTGTACTGTTATGTTGATGAGCAATCACTGATTGAAGATGAAAAATTCAATCTGTCATACCACAGCGGCCAAGTTGTGGCATTTACTCCGGATTGCATTTTGCATGATGGTGATGTTGTTTCCGTAGGTGCTGCGGCACTTAAAGTGATTCATACACCGGGCCACACACAAGGCGGTATGTGTTTGTATGATGAAGCCAATGCGGTCTTGTTTACCGGTGATACATTGTTTTTTGAATCCATTGGCAGAGCCGACTTGCCAACAGGCAATGAGGCAACACTCATTCAAAGCATTAAAGACAAATTGATGGTGTTGCCGGATGATGTCAAGGTTTATCCGGGGCATGGTAAAAGTACGACCATTCTGCATGAAAAACAATATAATCCTTATATAGAACACTAATCAAGGCAAACAATTTTTCGTAAAAATAGAGAAATTTGCAAATTTACTAAAAAAATCCTAAGAAAATATTGCAGTTTCAGCAAATTTTTGTTAAAATTGCAAAATCGGCTGACAATAATTTGTCACCTGCCTTAAAATCGAGGAGGCCATTTAACTTATGAGCGAAATGCCAAAAACACATGACGTAGACGTAGAAGCACAAAATATCCAAGTGGGTGAACAGTCGTTCCAAGAGCTGTTGGATGAATCCATGAAGCCTATTTCCACCGGGGCCATTGTTAAGGGTACAGTTGTTCAAGTGAAACCCAATGAGGTTACTGTAAATCTTGGACATAAATCAGATGCGATTATCTCACGCAATGAATTTACTGATGATCCCAATGCGGATCTTACCACATTAGCAAAACCCGGCGATGTCATTGAGGTTCAGGTTACGCGTGTAAACGATGTCGAAGGAATTGTAACGGCTTCAAAGCGCAAAGTTGACAGCCAATTAAATTATAAGCAATTAGAGGCAGCACTTGCCGATGGTACCCCATTGCCGGGTAAAGTCGTAGAAATCGTCAAAGGCGGCATTATTGCAAATATCTTAGGACTTCGTGCGTTCGTGCCCTCTTCGCAAGTATCCAATCGCTTTGTGCAAAATTTAGAAGAGTTTAAAGGCAAAGAACTTGACTTTAACATTCTCGAACTGGACCGCTCTAAGCGACGCATTGTTGCGGGCCGCAGAGAGCTTGCCGCGTCAGAATCCACCAAAAAGCGTGATGAGGTGTTTGGCAAACTCCAAGTGGGTGCTCATGTTGAAGGTACCATCAGCCGCATTGTAGATTTCGGCGCATTTGTTGATCTCGGCGGTGTGGATGGACTCATTCATGTATCGGAACTTTCTTGGAAACGCGTGCGCAAGCCACAAGACGTTGTGTCTATCGGTGATAAAGTAAATGCTGTGGTGATTGCGATTGATCCTGAGAAAAACAAAATTTCGTTGTCACTGCGTGATGCCTCGACCAATCCATGGACCGGCATCTTGGATAAATACCCCATTGGTTCTATCGTAGAAGGTACCGTAGTCAGACTGGCACCATTTGGTGCATTTGTATCCCTTGAAGACGGTGTGGATGGTCTTGTACACATTTCACAGATTGCCAACAAGCGCATTGAAAAGCCGGAAGATGAACTGAGTCCGGGACAAGTAATTTCTGTGAAAGTTGTTGATATTGACACAGAAAATCACAAAGTCAGCCTGTCTAAGCGTGAAGCGGATGCGATTCTCAATCCACCTGCGGAAGAAGATGAAGAAGATTCAGTTGTGTATGATTCTGCATCCGGCATCGATAAGGTTTCTGAGACCCTCGTGGAAGAAGAAACACCTGTGGTGGAAGAAACCGTGGTTGTTGAAGAAGCACCTGTTGCAGAAGAGGCTGCTGAACCTACCGAAGCTGAAAGCGTCACCGAGAAAATCGAAGATGCGGCGCATGATGTGGTAGAAAAAGTAGAAGAAATCGCACACGATGTGACTGAAAAAGTCAAAGAAGTTGTCGAAGAGATTAAAGAAAAGATCGAAGACGCAACCGAATAATTTTCGTTAATACAATGAGTAAGCCGGGCAGTCGCGCTGAACTAAGTTTGGTGAGGAAAGTCCGAGCACCTAGGGTAGGGATGCCAGATAACGTCTGGCGAAGGCGACTTCAGGGATAGTGCAACAGAAACAAACCGCCGCTGCTTGCAAAAGTTAAGCGGTAAGGGTGGAAAGGTGCGGTAAGAGCGCACCGAGGATTTGGCAACAAATCCTGCCATGTAAACCCCATTCGGTGCAAGACCAAATAAAGCAGCGCCTCGCGCGCACGGGTTACCCTCCCGGCTTTGGTAGTGTCGCATGATGTCTTTGGCGACAAAGGCACAAGATAGATGACTGTCGTTCATTTTATATGAAAACAGAACTCGGCTTATAGGTTTGCTCATTTATTATATAATCTGATTTAATCAGAAACTGGAGATGTACTCAAGTGGCTGAAGAGGCGTCCCTGCTAAGGATGTAGACGTGCAAGCGTGCGGAGGTTCAAATCCTCTCATCTCCGATTAATAGAACCCTGAAAATGTCATGTTTTTAGGGTTTTTATGTAAGTTTTTTCATAACTAAAACTTGTCTTACTATATAGTTTATAGAATACGGTTCAACAATAGCTTATTAAAGCATACAACATAACATATACAAGGTGGCAGATTTATGAAAAAAAAAATATAATGGGCTTATCGTATTCAATTTTATTGTTAACATCACATCCCTTTTAGGTTTTATTCTATCTTTTATAGTATGGCCAGAATGGTTATCAGGGATTAAAACGGGTATTGTCATAATAATAATATTATTGATAATAATAAATCTACTGATAAGCATATCTAAGCGAAATAAGTTAGGCAAAAGAAAACTTATTAATATAACAATAGATCTTATGAATAATGCACAGCATTCTGTTGTTATGTTCGGCGGCGATTTAAGTTGGGCTGATGATTATAAGCATGTTATTAAAGAGTTAACACATAACACAATTAAAGTAACAATTATATTTCCAATATCTAAAATAAAAGATTTATCACACCACGCAAGTGTAGACTTTTGTAAAAGAGTAGATGATTTGAGACATGTCGGTGGTAATGTTTTATATACCGAAAATGATAATTTTCTTCGTTGTACGATAGTTGATGCGGATACAAATGACATGAAAGTTATAACTAGTAAGAGAGAAAGAAGAAATAGAAATAATAAAAAGAACAAATATCGATTTTATCAATACCATATGGAAAATGAGCACGAAAAAACGTTTTGCAACTTATTTACGCTAATTCATAACCTTGTTCTTGAAAAAGCAAAAAAATACGAGGAGTAGCACAATGAAAGACTATGATCTTGTCTTTGATAAAGATGAAATGAATAAGGCATTAATAAATTATAAAAAAAAATATGGAATACCTTTTATAATTGAGGTCTCTGGAACACCTAATTCAGGAAAAACACCAGCAATTAAGGTTGTTGAAAAATTTATTCGACGTAATAAAGTAAAATATAAATACATTCGCGAAGCGGCAATAGATTGTAAAATTAATAATAAATTATCAGAATATTATAATTTATGGACATTAACTCGTTCACTTGAATTATTAATTGATGTGTTTAACAATGATTATTATTTAGTTATATGCGAGCGAGGAATTTTTGATGCTCTGTGTTGGATGGAATTTCATAAAAAATATCACAACATATCCGAAGAAGAATACAAAAAAATATCAGATTTATTACTATTGAAAAAGTTTACTGATAAAATTGCACACATAGCTGTATTTAAATGTGATGTGAAAACGTCTATAATAAGGGAATGTCCGCATGGAATTAAAATTCCCCATGGAACAATTGTTAACAATAGAGTGTTGCCTCTTATTAATGAGTCCATTGAAAGTATTATCAATAGACACAAAGAAGAATTTAAAAATATAGCAATAATTGAAACTAGCGATTTATGTCAGGATAAAATAAATTGTGAATTCGCACAAACTATTAAAAATTGTTTGCAAAAATATTTATGAACTTAATCTAGGTAGCTTGTTTTCAATATAATATGTAAAAGGTAACATCATAATGTTTGTAAAAAGGTATTTAAATGAAAAATAACAAACTACTAAAAGAAGATGGCATGCATATTTTGTCTAAAAAGTTAAGTTTGATTGAAGCCGAGCGGTTTATTACATTAATAATCCGTGATCCATTTGATTATACAGAATGGCAAAAAGATCTTTACAGTGACATGACCGCTGATGAATTATTTCAAAAGGCTGCAAAAACATGGGAGGAACGTATTCAGCCATTGTAGGAGTGATAATACATGAAAAATTATCACCTACAACTGGACAAATAGCACAAAGACTGTGATGTTCGCGGAGTTGGAAGCCGCTTCTGAAAATCCCCTAAGTATTTTAAACGGGGATTTTTTGTATGCCGAAATTTAAATTGTTAAAAATGTATATTAAAACCACAAAAATGAATAATATATGCATATATGCAACAAATATCCATGAATTATGCATAATAACCTTTTTTTATTCACTCGAATGTGTTATAGTATCCGTCAGTTGAATCTGTTAAATCATCCGAACAGCGGATGTTGACATCAACCGGTTTGTTCCGCCGCCGAAGCAAGGCATGGAATAAATATTCATTTTTAAACCTGAGAGGCGTATGCATGATGAATCAAGACAAACTCTTGCAAGTGAAAAATTTAACAACGTCTTTCCGGGTTGACGGACAATACTATGCCGCTGTGGATGATGTATCCTTTGATGTCAATAAGGATGAAGTGTTCGCCATCGTGGGTGAGTCCGGTTGCGGTAAGTCCGCCATGGCATTGTCTTTGGCAAGGCTGCACAATCTCAATTATACAAAACTCAGCGGTGAAATCATTCTGGGAGAACAAAATTTGTTTGCACTCGGCAATGATGCAATGCGTAAGGTGCGCGGCAATAAAATTGGATTTATATTCCAAGATCCGTTGACCGCACTCAATCCACTGCACCGCGTGGGTCGGCAGATTGAAGAATCTCTAATCTACCATACAAATCTTGGACCCAATGAACGCAAAGCACATGCACTGGAGTTGTTGACTGCGGTGGGGATGGTGGATCCGGAGCGTACCTATGAAGCGTACCCGCATGAGTTGTCGGGTGGTATGCGGCAACGTGTCATGATTGCCATTGCCATATCCTGTGACCCGGATTGCTTGATTGCGGATGAACCGACCACGGCGTTGGATGTCACCATTCAAGCACAGATTCTGGATCTGCTGACAGAAATCCGCAACAAAACCAAGCAAAGCATGATTCTCATCACCCACGACTTAGGGGTGGTGGCTGAAATGGCAGACCGCGTGGCGGTGATGTACGCCGGTCAAATTGTTGAAACCGGGACGGTACTACAAATATTTGAAAATCCAAAACATCCATATACACGGTCATTGCTGCATTCCATTCCGAGTGCAACCGAAGAACATGAATTTTTACAGACCATACAGGGGATCGTGCCGACATTGCAAGAATTGCCGCGCACCGGCTGCCGTTTTGCACCGCGTATTCCGTGGATTGCACCGGAAGAACATGAAACAGATCCTGTGTATCACGAAGTGGAGCCGGGGCATAAAGTGCTTTGCACCTGTTTTAAAACATTCCGGTTTGAATAAAAAATGCAATCACAATATTATCACCACAGAAAGGAAAAAATATGTCGCTGCTTGAAATTAAAAATTTAAAAGTGCATTATCCCATCAAGGGTGGCATCCTTTCACGCACCATCGGTCATGTCAAAGCGGTGGATGGTGTTTCACTCACCATTGACGAGGGGCAAACAGTCGGGCTTGTCGGAGAATCCGGCAGCGGCAAAAGCACCATTGGCAAGGCCATCTTGGGGCTGGCACACATTACAGATGGCCAAATCCTTTTTGAGGGCAAGGACATTACAAGACAAATCAAGAAGAACCGTTCGCCGTTTCGCAAAAGTGTACAAATGATTTTTCAAGACGTGTATTCTTCATTAAACGCACGGGAACGGGTTTTGGACATTATCGCCGAACCGCTGAGAAATTTTGAAAAATTAACCAAAGCAGAAGAAAAAAAACGTGTGGAAGAACTTTTGTCCATTGTGGGGCTTCCGGAAAGCAGCATCAGCAAGTATCCTTTTGAGTTTTCCGGCGGACAGCGGCAACGCATTGGGGTTGCACGTGCCATTGCACTAAAACCCAAGCTGATCGTCGCAGACGAGCCCGTATCCGCACTTGATCTTTCCGTACAGGCACAGGTGTTGAACCACATGAAAGAGATTCAAAAGAATCTTTCACTGGCATACTTATTCATCAGTCACGATCTTGGGGTGGTGCGCCACATGTGCGAAAACCTCGCCATTATGCACAATGCGCGCTTTGTAGAATATGGCACGCGCAAAGACATTTATGACAATCCAACCCACATCTACACGAAAAGGCTCATCAGTGCCATACCCGATATATCACCGAGAAACAGGGCCAAAAATAAAGCATTCCGCAGTGAAATCAATGCCGCATACAACAGCGGAGCAGAAACATTTTATAAAGACGGCAACGAAGTCTACGACCTTAAAAAAATAAGCGACACCCATTATGTCGCATTACTTGATGGAGGGATTGGCAGTGTGGAAAACAATCGTTAGACGATTTCTGATCTTGATACCACAACTGATTTTGCTCAGTCTGTTAATCTTTTTATTGGCACACATCATGCCGGGTGATGCTCTCAGAGGTTTGATCACGCCGGACATGTCACCCGATCTTGTTGCAAGGCTCCGTGAGTATCACGGATTGGATGACCCTTGGTACATTCAGTATTTCAACTGGCTCAGACGCATCTTCTTGCACGGTGACTTTGGCACCAGCGTCACATTCTCAAGACCGGTACTGGATGTCATTGGTGAAACGATGATGAACACCGTCAGGTTGTCCGCATTAACCGCCGTCTTCACATACATCATTGCCATTCCGCTGGGGCTTTTGGCCGGGCGTAGGCATGATACCGGCATCGACCGTGCGGTGATGATTTATACCTTTATCGCATTGTCCATACCCACTGTTGTGTTCGCCATCGTCAACATCTTGATTTATGCTTTTAATCTTGGTATTTTCCCGCACACAGGCAGTTTGGATGTTACGGTGCGCGGCACGTGGAATATTTTCATCAGCCGCATCCATCATTTAATTCTGCCGGCTCTGACACTCGCATTTTTATCAACCATCAGCATTATCTACTTCTTGCGCAGTGAAATTATTGATTATGAAACCAGTGATTTTGTCCTCACCGCGCGTGCAAAAGGTGTGCCGGAAAAAAAGATTTATTCAGGACACATCATGCGCAATGCTTTTTTGCCCATCGGCAGTACCATTGGGCTTGTCATCACCGGATTGTTTTCAGGTTCTGTGTTTATTGAAACAACATTTAATTATCCGGGCATGGGACAACTCTTTATCAATTCAATCTCCGGCCGGGATTTCCCGGTGGCCAATACCCTTGTGATGTTTTACGCGGTGATGACGGTGCTGGGCATCACCTTATCGGACATTATTATTACCATTATTGACCCGCGCATCAGAATAAAATAGTGTAGGAGGTGGTCATCATGAATAAAAACAGCGCATGGCGCGTGATGTGGCATGAAATACGGCGTGATAAAGTCGCCTTGGCAGGACTGATCATCTTTGTATTGGTGACTGCAATCATTTACATCTGGGCACTGTTTATTGATCCGGCAGACGCGGCACGTGTGAACATCTTTCAGCGAAATGTTGCACCCAATTCGGAGTTTTGGCTCGGTACCGATCCGGCCGGGCGCAACATGCTTTGGCAATTTATCCTCAGTGCCAGAAATTCATTCAATATTGCGTTCATCGTAACGATTGGCGGAGCCGTCATTGGCATCATCTTCGGACTGATTGCAGGATTTTACGGCGGACATGTGGACAATGCTTTGATGCGGGTTTTGGATTTTATCGGCATGGTGCCGGGCATCATGCTCATCATCATCTTTGTTGCGACAATCCCAAACTACACGGTGTTTCACTTTGCACTGATTATGGTGCTCGTGTTTTCTTGGCAGGGTACGGCAAGACTCATCAGGGTCAAAGCATTGCAACAGGGCAGGCTGGAATATGTTGCGGCATCAAAAACATTAGGAACACCCAATGCCGTTATTATGATTAAAAAAGTACTACCCAACCTTGTTTCCATCATTGTGAGCAACCTAACACTCGCACTCGCAGCCAATATGGGCGTTGAAACCGGATTGACCTTTTTAGGGTTCGGGCTTCCGTTTGGCACACCAAGCCTTGGACGGCTTGTCTTTTACGCAAGAACCCCGCACAACCTCACAACCCATCCGTGGTTGTGGCTTCCCGCGGCACTCCTCATCATTATTATGATGTTAAGTATAAATTTTGTCGGACAGGCACTGAACAGGGCCGCCGACGCAAAGAAGCGCACCGTATAATTCTATTTAAAAAGGAGCATATCATGAAAAAATTAGCACTGGGACTCACACTCATCTCCATCATGTTTTTTGGCCTAATCGGCTGCGGCAACAACAATGAGGCCGCCGGACCCGGCACTTATGGTGCATTGGCGGTCAGTCCGCTGGCAGCGCTGGACAATATTTTGGCGCAGTTTCCGGAATATGTACAAACAACCGGCAGCCATGTTGAAGGCACAACCCTTCATTTCGGCATCATCTCCACAGCGGCATTGCCCGGATTGTTTGGCGGCGCGGTATTTTCAACCGCAGCGGTGGATACACATGTGACACAATTTATCGGTACTTCTGCAAGCATCTTGTCGACCACAGAAGATTATGTATGGGGTCAAGAAGGTATTGCGACCTTTACCTATGATTTGAGCAACAACACCATCACATTTACATTACAAGAAGAAGTATTCTGGCATGACGGTGTGCAGCTCACCTTGGCAGACTTAGCATTTGCGTACTATGTCATCGCACATCCGGATTATATTGGTTTGCGTTTTTCAACCTATGAACGCATGATTGTGGGCATTATGGATTACCACAATGGCTATGTTGATTATATTGCAGGTGTCACGCTGTCAGACGATAACATGACCTTGACCCTTGAGTTTACACAAATGTCGCCGGCGATGATGGCTGTCGGTGTGTGGACAAGCCCGATGCCCAAGCATATCTTTGAAACGATGGAAGTTGCAGACATGCTTAACTCTGACGCGGTACGCATCAACCCAATCGGTTGGGGACCATTCATTGTTGAAAACATTGTTTTGGGTGAATCGGTTCATCTTGTGCGCAATGAAAATTTTGTATGGGGCGTTCCCTATATTGAAGAAGTTGTCATTCAGCGTGTTGAATCTTCGCTTGTGCCTGCGGCAATGCAAACCGGTCAATTTGACATCACCTCAGGTTTCCCGGCAATTTATTTTGAACACCACCAAAATCCGACCAATTTTTCATACTTGGGCACCATCAATTCCAATTACAACTTTATTGCATTCAGACTCGGTACCTTCAATTCAGAAACCGGCATGAATGAATTCAATGACCACAGAACCATGGCCAATGTGGCACTGCGTCAAGCCCTCGCACATGCCATCAACCATAATGAGTTGGGTCAACAAGTATTCCATGGTTTATCCTTTGCCGCCGGATCATTTATGCCGCCAATTCACAGAGGTTTGATGGATTTATCTTTGCCGCATTTCCCATATGATCCGGATTATGCACGCAGCATTTTGGATGAAGCCGGTTTCATTGATATTGACGGCGACGGATTCAGAGAATGTCCTGACGGTAATCCGTTGGTGCTCAACTGGGCGCGCGGTTCCGATCCGGCAACCGAAGAAATCGTGGTACCGTTCTATATTCAATCATGGGCAGACATCGGCATCAATGTACAATTATGGCAGGGTAGAACCCATGACCAAAACTACCTTTGGGATGTCATTGATTTTGACACAGACAATGAAGAGATTCATATTTATACACGTCAATGGACAGCAGGATTCAACCCGCATCCGGGTGGACGCTGGGGGCACACACTCATGAATGCAGCACGTTATACCAGTGAAACCTTTGATTCTTTGCTGGATAACTTGTCTTCACCGGAAGCGTTTGACCGTGATGTTATGAGAGATTTATACTTCCAGTTCCAAGCCTATGTGCAAGCACAAGCACCGTTTGTGCCGACGCGTTGGAGCATCAGCATCACGCCGGTCAACAACCGCGTGGCAGGTTATGACCTGCGTCCGGGCATTTCGCCAAGAGTCTCCGGTTGGCATACAGTAAGACTTACCGCGGCCACATCTTATACTCAATAATCCAATCTTTCGGTATCGTTCTATAAATATTTTTAACGCTTCATAAAAAAAGTGCATCCTTTATCTTAGACATCATGTCTTGTAAAGGATGCATTTTTATGGTTTTACTTCATTTTATCTAAATCTTTATAATTTCATGCGTCACCGGATCGACGTATTCACCCTCAAAGAACGCGGATATTCCGGTGCTGACGGTCATGGTGATGTCGTTGCCTCCGGCTTTTAATTGTTCGGCCGGAACAAACCATGCATAAGGACTGTATGCTTTTGCATTCAGTTCATGGCCATTAATATTCAGTGATACCGCCAAACCCATATTGTCCGGCAATGTGAGCACAACGCCGCAAGATACATCGTCGATGTTCATGACGGTTTTGTAGATTACATCGCCTGCATAATAGGTGAGTTTGTTCTCACGGTAATCAAACGGGATGCCGGTGGTGGGGCGTTCCACGATTTTTGCATTTTCTGTACCGAAGTCGCCCAACACATACATGGGGTTGACGATGCCGTGATTGCTTTGGGTTGCATCTACCACAACATTGACCTCGTTTAGGCCTTTAATGATCAGGTTTGAGATGTCTGCGGTAAATAACTTAATCGTACCCTCATGTTCAAGCTTAAAATCTTGAATGGGCTTGGTGTTCACAAACACTTTAAAGTCCCCAAGAATGCCTTCCGGTTCATAGGCCAGTTTGATTTCGGTTTTGACGTCACAGGTGAAGCATGCGGTGTAAGTTGCCTTTACTTCCGGAAAATGCATGCGCGGTTGTGTGCCGAAGCCCTGTGTAAATTTCGGTTCAATGGCAAAACCGGCGTCCATGATTTGGTTGATGATGGGTTTTGATCCCACCACTGCGGTTTGTCCGTTCGGCAAAGCCAATGACCATTCACGCAGTCCCAGTGCATTGCTTGCTGCCGGTGTACACTGCCAGGCAGCATCAATGGGCAGCGGAAGTACCGGTGTTGTGGTCGGTATTGTGATGTTTTGTTCAACGATGTTTGTGCCCGCACATTTGATGAGTTTGCTTTCAAACGCCGTAAGCGTCAATTCAATGGATGCATTACCGGCAACGCTCATGGTGGTGTGTACCGAACGGTTGGATGTGTTCATCACGAAGATGTGATAACCGCCATCGTTTTCATACGCACATGCCAACAGATTACCGACATCCAAACGGCTGGTTTTAAAGCCTAATAGTGGTTTTACAGTTTTTAAAACTTCCAGCACGGGGATAAACGCATTGTTTGTGCCTTGCGCTTCATCCGCACCGGCATACTGCACGCAGCCGCCGGCGGCTTTGTATTGTTCGATAAAGGTTTTCAGTGCCTCCGACATATAATCCATCGGCGGAATAATCAGTGCTTTGAAGGCTTCTCCGTTGACAACGAGGTTGCCGCCGTCAATTGTGCTTGCCATTAAAAGTTCCGGGTCAATGACATAGAAATCCAACATATTCTTGAGTAGCTGCTCTTGTAAGTCACTGAATACTTTGGTGTATAAACGTTTCTTCGGCATGTCTTCGGTGCACATGGTGTAGAATCCGGACATGAAATCCAGCACCAATACATCCGCCACGCGCCGTCCTTGCAGATGTGCCCATACATCTTGTACATATTGAGACAACATGCTCATATGTTTCCATTGCGGAAGCTGGAAGAAACATGAAGGTGGTGCGTCATGTTTTCGCAAGCCGTCGGTGGAATAAAAATAGGCATGCGGGACAAACACATTGATGCCGCCCACCGTCATCACATCAATATTGTATTTTAAATCTGCCAACGTCACATCCCAGCCCAGTGAGTGGAAGGCTTCGACCATGGCGCGGTCATTGTGATAAAAATGCGCCGCAGAAGATGCGATTTTGGGCATTTCACGGTAATGTCGCCCGCCAATAGGAATGACATCACCGGCTTTTTGATGACCCACATCCACACCCGGAAGATGCGAGTATTTCAGCATGCCTACGGACAAAATGGGCTTCTCTCCGGTGTATAAAATACCGTTGGCTTCGCACCAGCGTGAAAGTTGACCTTCAAAATTTTCCGTAAAGGCATTTGTAATGGTCTCAAAATATTCACTGCGGATTTTTGCCGTTTCCGGGCCAATGTCATCTGCCAGTGCCGGCAACACCGCAGCCAAATCATAGCCATATTTCTCTTTGATAAATTTCGGCATCAGCGGCGACCATGGCATTTGACGTTCATACCCCCATGGTGCGGTTTCGTCCGCAAAAATACCCTTGATGGTTTTGCCGAATTCATCCGCAAAGTGTTTTTTATATTTTTCATGGGTATATTCAATGAAATATTGCACGGCTTCCGGATTGACCGGATCAATGAATGTTCCGAAATATTTAAAACCGGTCATTTCTTGCTCCAGTGAAATATAGATGCGCCAATCACCGGCAGGTACTTGCCACGACACATTCCATTTGCATCCTTCTGAAAAGAAGCGTTTTTTATTGTAATGGGTCAGTCCCGAATCTTGATAGGCCATGCCCGGATAAATGCTGCCGACATAATTCATCAAATCAATGCGTGAAGCCCAATCGACTTTGCCATCGATGACTTTGCATGCACAGACATCGTATACTTTGCCCCAATCAAAATCGATGCTGATGTTTCCTTCGGATACATCATGTTTTGCAATGTGCAGCGTGCGCGCTTTTAAGTCGGGACGGTCGATCATAATTTTGCCGCCGGCGGCACCGGAAGGGTAGGTGTATTCATCATACAGCCACACTTCTACACCCAATGCCTTTGCCGCGTCAATGGCGACGCGCACCTTTTCAAACCATGTTTCGGATAAATAAGGAACGGTGAGGCCCTGTCTTGGGTGAATGAAAAATCCATCCACACCTTTGTCATGCATTTCTTTGATTTGCCAACGGATTTCATCATCGTTCATTTCGCCATTCCAAAACCAAAATGGCTTAAAACCATAACCGTATGCGATGTCCATGTGATAACCTCTATTCTTTTTTGTGCATTTAAAAAGCCGGATTATTTATCCAGCTTTCATCACGCAAATTTTAACTTCTTATATATCATATACCAGTTTTGTTTTAAAGACTACATCCTTTAGCAAAATTGGTAAAACATTTTTTGTGAGTGCCGCATCACCCTTGTTTGCCAGACGTTTGATTTCCACTTGCTCTTTGTTGCAAAAAGATAAAACAATGTATGAACCTTTATGGAGGCTATGATCGTCCGGGATGTCCGTGATGGTTGTTTTTTGATGCGGAATACCTAAAAATTCTGCCTTGATGTTCATAAACGCGGCCAACAACTTGGCATCATGTATGTTTTCAATCGTTGGTGCGTTGTGGACATTACCGCTGGTTATTGAGATGTATTGACACCCGGCATCATACAATATGTTTTTATATTCGCGCCGCAGCGGGTTTGTATTTTCAAAACTAATGAATTGCACCGTGCCATCTGCTTCATTGTAAATAAAAGGGATGTCCTTTGTTGTGTCAATCGGGAACCGGATGAGCGCATTAGAACAGACAAAGGGATTGATGTTGTAAAAATCCTCGTTCACGCGTGATGTATCCACCAAGGACAATGCCTGTTCATAAGTGCATACAATACTCATAAATTGTTCTTTACCACGCTCTTTTAAACGGTTTAAGTTGTCGACCAATCCGTGAATATAGGGATTTAATACAAAACTAAAAACAGAACCCACACGCAGCAAAGACAATTGACCTGCAAATAATGAATCCGTAGCAGCTTTTACATCTTTGGCATCGTTTATTGAAAAAATGTCCAGCGGCACATTCATATACTCTGTCATAATTTAGGTTATGCCTCCTTTCGTGGTGTTATCAATTGGTTGGGGTTGTGCTTGTTCTAAAAATGTTTCATCGCTTGATTTTGTCGTTATGTATTGATCAATCTTTGTAAAGAGTTCTGCCGCGTTGATGGGTTTGCCGGTGTGTGCATTCATACCGGCTTCGATGCACCGGTCAATATCTTCTTTAAACACATTGGCCGTCATGGCGATGATGGGGATTTGTTTTGCTTTGGGATGATCCATTGCACGGATTTTCAAGGTCGCTTCATATCCGTCCATTTCCGGCATGTTGATGTCCATAAGGATAAGATCATATTGATTTGGGTTCGCGGCAAATAAATCAATCGCTTGATGTCCATGCTCTGCATAGTCGATAATGATGCCCGTTTCTTCGAGGATGGCAGACATGATTTCTCGGTTGATGTCAACATCTTCTGCCACCAAAATATGCTTATTTGTAAAATCGTATGGGGATGCTTCTTTTTGTCCGGTTTCTGTGAGAACCGGTTTGAATATTTTTGAACCCATACATGCATTTAACGTATCAATGAGGGTTGACGGAAACAATGGCTTGGAGATGAATTTATGAATCCCATGTTTGTTTGCTTCATGCTCAATTTGATTCCATTCACTGATTGTGATGATCAGCACAATGGTGATATTGGGCGCAATGGATTTGATTTTTTTTGCAAAATCCAAACCATTGTCATCAGCAATACGCCAATCGATAAATACAATGGTGTATGGACATTCAGTGGACGCCGCCACCAAATCACAGGCTGTTTGTGTATTTGAAACCATGTCCCCATGCAGACCCAGTGCATGCATGGTATCGGTGTAGTAATCACGGCTTTCCTTGTTTGCATCAACAAACAACAGTTTTTGATGGGACGTATCAATTTGTTCATAAATCTTATTAATGCGCTGGCTTTGTATTTCCTTTGTTTTAAACGTAAAAACAAATTTAGAACCTTTACCCAGTGCCGATTCAATCCAAATATTGCCCCCCATGAGTTGTACAATACGCTTTGAGATGGCAAGACCGAGCCCGGTACCGCCAAATTTACGTGAAATGCTGGCATCTGCTTGTGAGAATGATGTGAATAACTTTGCTTGTTGTTCTTCTGAAATGCCAATGCCTGTGTCGATGACTTCCATTTTTAATTCAACATCTCCATGCGCAGTGCCAAGCATGTCAATATTCAGTGTAATGGTGCCTTTGTTGGGGGTAAACTTTACAGCATTGGACAAAAGGTTGGTGATTACTTGTGACAACCGTGTTTCATCTGAATTAATAAAAGCGGGGACATCCGCACCGATGTTGACCACAAAGTCCAGTTCCTTTTCTTCCGCACGGACATTAATAATGTTTGTTATATTTTTAAGCGTTTGTTCAAAATCAAAGACAGTGTATGACAATTCGAGCTTGTCTGCTTCAATTTTAGACATATCCAAGATGTCATTAATTAAATTTAATAAATGTTTCGCCGCAGATTCTGCGCGGTTAAAACAATAATCTTTACGTTTTACTTCATCACTGTTTTGACCAATATTAAGCATGCCGATAATGGCATTCATCGGCGTGCGGATTTCATGTGACATGCGTGATAAAAATTCTGACTTTGCAATGGATGCCGCTTGTGCCGCTTCCAGTGCTTCTTCCAGCTTATGTTCATCTTCTATGCTTTTTGTTACGTCAATGCCAACCCCATGACAACCTTTATACACCCCTTGATCCATAATGGCGATGAGTGTCCAGCGGTAATATTTTTCGTTGATGGCACGGACTGTAAAGCGCACAAACAACACAACCCCTGATTTTAGCTTTTCTAAATTTTCGAGTGCATAGTTTTGGTGCTCTGCCGCAACAATGCTTAAAAAAGGTGTACCCGCAATATTGTGAAGTGTTAAACTGCTGTCTGCTTTTTTTCGGATATTGATGAGTATATGTGTGCTGTTAAGTTCGATGACACAATCCGTGAAGGATTCCCAAAAAGAATCCATCCATCCCAGTTCCATCGTTGATCAGGAAGCGGATT
>Ga0209755_10003154_pt1 | contig 21082 bp, 14 predicted proteins | sample TergutCo191P1_FD_187301 | JGI IMG/M metagenome (GOLD analysis project Ga0209755, IMG submission 187301) | Cornitermes sp. P1 segment gut microbial communities from Petit-Saut dam, French Guiana - Co191P1 (SPAdes) (version 2) | ecosystem: Host-associated > Arthropoda: Insects > Digestive system...
TGAGCGGTGGGGATCACTGCTGGTTCAAGAGAAGTACCAGGAAGAAATGCCTGTGACAGGAGACATCCATAATAATAATAATAATAATAATAATAATAATAACAACAACAACAACAACAATAGCAATAATTGGGATCTAAACATTAAAAAAAAACTTCCCCATCTGAGTTATCATCTGTAAAGAAAAGGGATACTGCAAGAATACTAACAATGAAAAGAAGGAACAGTGCTTTGAAGTTGAGCGGTTTTTCAAGTTATGAGGTACTGACTACTAACAACCAAATCTGGGTTCTCAAATGTATTACATCAATGCTAACAACTACACCAACAAGTCTGGTAATGCGATGCTCTAATAACCCTCGTGATGTTCATATTAGGTTAAGTACCATGACGTCACATTCTGAGGTGTAGGAAGTGCACATACACAAGTCTGGATACCCATGAAAATTTCAAAACACTCCCTTTTCTTTGAATAAAAATTCATATCAATAAAGGCAGCAGATACTCACCACTTATTCTGGGTATCTGCAATTGGGCGTGCTCCACAAATAAGAGCACCAACCAGAAGGTTGCTCATGTTGCGTACTTTTAGTAGCCTTACAAGGTTGTTGATGTTGACAAACATGTCATCATCCGTCTTCATTATGTACCGTACCGAATGGCAATTGGATACCACCCATTTGAGCATCATAACTGATTTCAGGGTCAGATTGTTATAGCTATCCACGAAGCCTTCCTGGATAATATCCGAGTAATGAAGGCTCTCCTCTTCCACCAGCTCCTGTAGAATCCCACATCATATAGCATGGCAAGCATTTCTGTCAGGATTAGCATTATGAATGCTGTCCTGTCAGCATAATTTCTTTACCTTTACTTAAAGCAACAGAATGCCTATTATACAATTACATGCAACTTCTCTTAATGGGGCATGGAAATACTTTTTCAATGGTGTTGAAACAGCCAAGAATTTCTGAAGACAAATGGAACACATAACAGTATTTTTACAAAATATAATTCACAACTTTCAGCAAAATTTAATACTTTTAATTAATCTGTGTTGCTAATTCAGTATCTTTATTTACACATAAACTAAATTTGCAATGTTAATATTCTAAATTTGTTGAAATTTATGCAAATTCCAATGAAGTTAATTTTATGGCAAATGCAAACCAAATAAACAGCATCACACTGTGGTAATACATACATTTAAGAATGACATGGTATCAAAATGCACTGTACATAAAAAGCATCTTCCTGGTACATGACCTAGCAAAGTTTCTCAATGAGTCTGATTCCATACCACTTCATACAACCTGATGTAATACATCCGAACACATCTGTATTTCTACAACCCATGTCAGTGCTATAACTCTCTCTCTCTCTCTTGGGTCTTCCAAAAGATTGATTGCCCCCCCCTCAAATTCTATACATGATTTTTCTGCCTCCCAATAAGGACTACATGTCCACCTGACATAATATCACATGAATATAATGTGCTCTCTTTTGTTGAACATAATTAGCAGCCAAATTTTAAATTTTGTACTCATAAAATGACATTTTACATACTTACAAGAGAATTAAAAAATTAGTAAAGCAGGGACCCAACCACCCAAACAGTGATCTTTCAAATGTGGCTCCTGACATTCTTTACAAAGTTAAAATAAAACACCTAACATGGAGGTAACAATTGTTTTTTGAGACATGTGTCAATCACTACACCGTCAAATGGATACGTGCTTTTAAATTAGACACTAGAGACATACACTAACAACACAGGCAATGTATGTATGCTACAACATTGTGGTGTATTCACATAATGTTTCTGCCTCTTCAGCTATCCTAACAGCCTAATACCATTTTACTTGAAATTGTCACTCGCAACATTATGTTCTATTGAACCAAACACTGTCATTATGGAAACTCTATGTTTCCTTTGTACTATAGACCAACATAGGTTACTGTAAACAATATAATAAATTGCCATGGAAATGTCACAATGCATTATCTTTAGTACTGTTGTTGAGATAAATGCACTGTGTAACGTTAAAATGTTCTCAGCTATCACAGCAGCCTGATACCATTTCACTCATAAGAGGTAGTTGTTAGGGGAATTTAATGTTACTGGCAACAATAAAACATACATACATCTTCAAGCATAGTCCCCAATATTTTTGTCCCATTTTAACCAAATTTGGATTTTTATAAATCTTGAATATCAAATTTCATAAGCAAGTGTCCAGTGGGAGCCCAGCTGATACATGCAAACAGGATGGGCAGGCAGACTGATATGAAAAAGCTAATAGGCACTTTTGTGACTTATGCCAATGTGCATAAAAATTGCCAAGTAGTTATAATTTTCAGCCATACCAGTCCATAATAAAGAGAGGTTTATAAGGTGCCAAGACGACTTCTTTGTGTATTCTGTAAAGCATAACACAGATTTTATTTCAATTCAATATGAGGGGCTTTTCAACATGTGTTAGTGGGAAATCCTAATTTTCAGCCATAATAATCTATAATACAGTCCAGTTTACATAAAGCCATACATATACTTTTTCATGTATTTAATAAAACAATTCACACACTGTTTTTGTGATTCCACATTGAGCCTTTCCATGATAAGTTATGAGGTAATACCAATTTCTTGACATACACAATGAAGCCTGGGTTATATAAGGTCATAAATGAACTTTTTCTTTAACACAATACACTGTTTTACAGATGTTCAAAATCAATTTAGGAGACTTTCCCTAAAAGTTGCTGGGAAATTCCAATATTCACCCACACTGATTCATAATAAAGGCTGGTATCAATAAAATAATTAATGAACTACTGCATGTATAACACATGCCATTTCACAGATTATACTGAAATTCTTCTGGGAGTCACAAACACAACAACCTCAAAACTCACTTCCTAACCTAGAAAACAAAGATGTTTCTGGAAAATAAATTACAATAAATGTCATTCTTAAGGACCAATTTAGCTGTGAAAAGTACCATTTGACAAACCTGTAATGTGGAATTGTCTGGATCACCCAGAAGGAAGGCCACTTTGATGGAGCTGCTTGAATTGGTTATAGAAGGAGCAGAAGCCCATGTTTCTCTTATGGCTGCTCTTGCCTTGAAATTGGCCACAGCAGAACACACAATTACCAAAAGAAACATCTCCGGGCTGCCACATAGGTCCAACTGTGGAATGATTGCTGTGACATTGTCAGGTAGGACATACCGTCGGAGATCTCGACTCGTGTTATATGACCATCCATGAATAGCTACTGTAATTCAGATGGTAAACGATCTTGTACAGTTTCATTAAAAGTTTCACAATACACTGTAGTAAATCTAATCTCGTGATGGAAGAAACATTAAAATATCCTGAAAAATTTAAAATAGTAATTTTATATCAAGAAAGAAAATATTTTTTTGTCGATCTTTGTTCTCGTGCGATGTTACACAGTGCTGACTGGTAGTTAGTTACTGATGTTTTGAGAAAACCTATTGGTCCCATCTTCATAAGTCAAGCTCGAATCTTGAAGTTTGTCCCGAAACACCGGTAGCTAACTACCAATGAATGCTGCATAACATCCCAGAAGTGGGAAAATCTCATTTACACCATGGCAAAATCATGATATTATGTAACAATCTTTGTAATATATATACCCCCTGAATCAGTTTGATGTCCTGTTGCTACAAATCCAGCAATGTTAAATGCAAAGCAATGTCTGAGAAACAAATAGAATGAGTAATTCATCAGGACTCTGGTATGGAACTAAGCCATTTGTCATATGGCTGGAATGCACACACCTTGCCAATTCCACTTAAATACCATATGAGATTTATGATGAAAACCTTCAGCATTATCATTTCTAGTAAAAGATTCCCGCATATAAGTTCACTGTACAACCAAAATATTAAAATACCCCAGCAGGGAATTACAGCTGTGCTGAAAAAAGCGCTACACATTTTCATCCAACTACTGTCATTGGAGCAAAATAATCAGTTCTATAAAAATTACAATATATTTAATGCAAGCATAAAGTTTAGGGAATTATATCAAATGCCAGAATATAGAGGCCTTTACAGGCAATGTTTTCAGTAGTTTTAACTGAAATGTAATGAAAAGGTACATCTGGTTTAATAAAGAGACTGCTGAATATTTTTTCAGCACTGTACAGGAAGAGTTCCACAAACACAACTACCCTCCACACAGTATCCACTGTGAAAAGAAACTGAATTTTTGACAGTTAAAAACCAAGATGCATATGTTATAGGCAACAGGAAAAAAGCACACGCTGCCTCATGCAAGCAACAAGAGGCTTGCAGATGACACTAACCATGCTCCACCTAATTAGAAATGTATAATAACCTAGAAAGAACATAAAAATGCTACTGATGAGAGGAGGCCTATTAGGTGCTACTGGAGTTATTCATTGTTGTGGCGAGTCCGCGCTAATTTATCTACAGTCATTCCAACACTGTTTGGTGTACATGAATCCCTTTGCAGAATCATTTTCCTTGCTCTTCTTTGATAGTTATTATAGCCACACCAGAAATTCAGACATCATCAGTTCAGTCAGAGAAAACTGGAGTGTTAGAGGGGGAGAGAGAAATATTTTATTTGCTTTGTGCTTATGTGATTGCATTGCAGCCACACCAGCAATGTGCATCTCATCAGAGAAATTCCTGATGAGACAGATGAAAAGTGTTTATTGAATGATGCTGTCAACTGCAAGATTATACAGTGTCAGTTGGAAGAGGAATCAAATAAAAGAATGAAGCAATGGTGGATTGATACCAATATGGGAAAACTGAATTACTCAGAGAAAAATCTGTTCCAGTGCCATTCTGTCTGCCAACATTTCCACAAGTACCAGCCTAAGATCCAAACACAGACCTCTACAAATACAGAATGGTGATTAACTAGGCCATGACACAGCCACAAAATCTTGGTCTTGTAATTTATTTCTTCTCAGACACCATCCACAAGCTGCAGACAAACAGTAAATCCTTCATGGGGCCCATGAAAATGTACTGTAGTTATGAAATAAATCAGCAGAGCCCTTGTAACCAAGCACTGGACCCGTGTCACATGAGAAAGATGGGTAAGCTCTTGGTTAACTGCATCAAATGGATCCATTACATGGAACATCACCCCCAGACAGAAAAAAAAGACACATATATTCAACTAAGCACTTAAAAAAACAAATTTAACATAGTTACATTAAGCTTCATCTAAACCTGTCATGAATTCAAGACATCCATACAGGTTAATTCCCAAACCTTACTACTGCATTACTGTCTATTTGTGGAGCAATGCACTTGCTTGTGGTTGGTTTCTCCTATTAAAAACAGACCACTACTTCATGATGTAATTGGAAGTACTACAACAGATGCTCAAAGCAATATCCACAAGACCGACCCACAATTCACACCAATGTAACAAACTCTGTGAAATACAATGAAGTTCAGAAGCCAGAACACTTCAACTGCCACAGTGGACAACTGAGGAATTGGGGATTCAATTCCCAGTTTGTGATAGAAACTGCTCCCTTCTTCAGCACATACAGACCAGATATGGGGGCCCACCCTGCCCCCTATTCAATGTAAACTGGGGGCTCCTTTCCTCGCTGTAGAGTCATAACAGTGCAAATCTGACCCATCACTCGTCTGGTGCCAAGGTGATGTATGCAATCCCACAAATGCCTCCAGAGTGGTGTTTCATTATGCAGACAGACAACTGTACTTTTTACACTTAAATGTATCATAATTATTTCAAGCATAAGATTCTTGATTTCAATTCCTAAAGCCTCCAAAATGTGTGAGCTACTTCCACAAACTTTCTGCTTAAAGTTTCCCCACAGGTAAAAATTACACACATATTCATATCTTGTAAATGTAACAGCCACAGTCTTTTACTAATTATTCATTTATTACAAATAGACCACAGAACCCAAATGAATTTTCTGCAGTGTCAATTGGCATATATTTTCTTGCCAGGAATACATGAAACTGTTTTCTACACCAATTATTGACAGATGTGTTCAAAAATGTTGTTCACATGTTGCTCCAAATTAACTGTGTCATACATGAATGAAGAGGCAATAAAATTTACAAACACACAGATTATAAAACATCTATTTCACACACAATTCTCACCAAGAAACATATTTTTCAGCATTACATCTCACCATCATTCAACAAAAACACAATAAACACTCAATATCGACTGCTCATAAGAACAATCATGCAGTAATTGATGAAATGAACCGCACACTTCGCATCTTGGTGGCTGTGTGGTGGCAGTCTCTGTTAAGTCAATACAAGTCAATAAATGCTGAACCTCATTGTATATGCAAAGTCCAAACTACCCACTTACAAAAATGGTGCTTAAAATAAATTAAAGTCAATGTCATTTATATCTTTCAATTAAATGTCCCTGACAATAACCATAACTAAACCACAATCAAAATGGCTTTACAAAATTTATTCTTTGCCTGTCATTTAAAATGAATTTTGACCCTAATACATTCAGACTGACATGACAACTGTATTGGGTAGTTCACAAATGGTTTAGAAACATACTGAAAAGCACAACACCCTCAAGTGTTTAAGTGTGTGGTACTTAACGATGATGTCAACAGTTCAGTAAGATTGCACAGTATTAGTGATAGGGAAATAAATGAAGATACCACTGAAAGAATGATACAGACTGACGAGACCAAGAGTCCTTCTTGAGAAGCTAACCAGTTCTCAGCTAGTCAGAAATGCTATGCATTTTATGGAACCTGAAGGTTCATTACTACATTTACAAGTGCCCACCACCTGTCCCTATCCTAAACCAGATCAATCCAGACAACACCCCTCCAATCCCACTTCCTGAAGATACATCTTAATATTAACCTCCCACTTAAACCCTGGGTATTCCAAGTGGTCTCCTTCCCTCAGGTTCTCCTCCAAAACCCTGTCTGCACCTTTTTTCACTCCGATACATGCTACATGCCCCGCCCATCTCATTCTTCCTGATTTGATCACCAAAATAATATTTAGTTAGGAGTACAGATCAATAAGCTCCGTGTTATGTAGTTTTCTCTACTCTCCTTTTACCTCATCTCTCTTCGAGTCCAAATATTCTCACTCTCTAACAACCTCAGCCCTTGTTCCTCCCTCAATGTAAGCGATCATGTTTCACACCCATACAAAATAACAGGCAAAATTATAGTTCTGTATATCTTAATATTTATATTTTTGGATGTCAAACTGGAAGACAAAAGATTCTGCACTGAATGATAGCAAGCATTCCCCCACTTCAATCTGCTCGTAATTTCTTCCTGAATAGAATTTTGATTTGTTATGGTTTTTCCCAAATATGTGAATTCTTCCTCCCTTTCAAAGGAACTACTCTCAATCTTTATTGTGACTTTGTCCTACATGGAGACTGACAGTACTTGGTGAAAAACCTGCCTCAAGACCACTCTGTCTACCACAAATCCCACATGAAGTAGATTGGGATTGAACCCAAACTTCCACAGTGATGGGCTGGCAACAAACCAACAAAGTCCTGGTACAGTCTCATCTCAACCAAGACTTTCAACACATTCAGACATAATCAATAACCTTGCAATTTTACCACTGTACAAATTAAGTGAAAGTGTTACCTACAATAAAGAGAAGTGTGAATGAAAATTACATCACAAAAACCCCAGTCTAAATTGAAATCTTTGCCAGAATGGCACATTTTCCTTTCTACCTAAGAACTGAAGACAACAGAGTGTTATGGTACTGTATTAATACCTGCACATGAATAACAAAAACAACAATGTGGGCAGTGTGCTGTTTATACAAATGTGCAACACAATTGGCAACTCCGTGCAGAATTAATCAACATGCAGACATATGGAGGAATGTCCAACCTTTCTCTTGCACACCTGTAAGTTCCTTCTCAGCAGTGTTATTATCTACAAACCAATGACAAATCATAAGTCTGTGTCACAGTATTTATGTGATAAGAAGTGGATTAGTTTCCATGTTTCTATTTTACTTAACGCTACTCTGTCAACTGCAGTGGTTATTTAGTACGAATGTAATGAGTGGACGAGTGCATACTGTTTAGTACAAGTACAGGGAAGAAAATGAATTATAAGGTACTATACCATGATTTAACCTTTATCAGCCAAGATCCATATCCTGTTAAATGCAACTCTCTTGGCCCATGCATATGCAGGCATGGGCATTTAAAATGAACATAACTCCAGCTGTTGGCATCTACACTGGCATTCAGAGGTGAGATGATACAGGTTAATATGAAAACCTCCAACAGGATAGGCAGTGCACCTGCCAAGGTCCACAGTAGGTACCTTCCAAGTGCAAGCTTCGGCTACCATTCATCCCAGGAGACAAATGAAGATCAATACAGTTTTCAGTCACACAAACTCGTTCTTTCTCATGGAAGCTTCCAAACTACAACATCAGTATACTAATTTCAGTAACAATATACGCGTTTATGCTAACTAAAATAACAGGAGATCTGTCACTTGTAGAGACCAAAAACTGTCTATGAAAATGAATTTTGCTTGAGTCACACAGATTGCTGCTTAGGGGTGAAAATGTGAAGTTCATGGGAAAAGAAATATCTGACTACTAGTTGGTAAGCAACTTCCAAATAATGCAACATCAGCAAAATTAAATTAAATTATCCTGAGGAAAAAAGACAAGCATTGACTGAATCTGCTTAGTCCGAAACTTTCTACCAGAGTAAATGGAGAAACAGACTTTTTTTAAAGAAAGTACATTATGAGAAGTGTATTAAATACAGCATTTGTGGATTTGTGGTTGCAATTTGTATACAGCTTGTTTTATCTTCCACTAGTACGAAATTAATATGTTTTACAACAAAACTTCATAAAAAGGATATTACAAGTTGCAGGTATATTAGAAATTTAAAGCATAATTTTCATCATAAATTTAGTCATTAACAGATATCTGCATCCAAGTCACGCTGTAAGAAACCAAGTATTAAGTAGAACTGAGACTCAGTAAAATAAATAAATAAATAAACTGTTACTAATTTCCTGAACTGAAATAATTGAAACAGTGGTGTGAATAAACTTAAGGATGTGCTTGCAAGATTGAGAAGAGCAGAACAGCACACGACACAAGCAATGATTTTTAAGAAGAGTAAAAAATGAAATATGCCTCAGATGACGATGATGACAAACAAGAAGACAACAACAAAGCAAAGCTGTACAATAATTTTGAAGAGTAATATATGTACAACAACTTAGTGTTGTGAAAACAAGTACAAAGGAATGTGCTTGAGAGACAAAGGCAAGAAGAAACAAAGATGGTGGTATATCACACACGACACAAGTGTATCTTGTGTTGTAACAGAAGAGCTCTACTCCTTGTCCAGTGGAAAGGCAAGTGCAAACCTTTACTCTTAGCTGTAGGATGGTGGTGAAGATCAACATGTGAAGAAATGGTCACATCCTTCTGTTCATTCCTGAGCTCCATGTGAGACACATTGCAAGTTGGAGCACCTGTCAACATTGACACAAACAGACATTGACTCTGTGCATGTCGTGAACATGGTAAGCAATGCTTTATCATGAAGGACACAACATACATTGTTTCAGCTGATGATCACACAACTCTCCTGCCTAAATCATCTTCTAAATATGTTTGTGTCACTGAAAATGTATGATCAGTACCTCTTCTCATTCTTGCAAATTAAACACACAGGAGAATTAAAATACAATATGCTGTCACCATCAGACATGACTTTTGTTCCACCCAACCAACAGCAACTCACAATTCTGGTTATACTATTAAATTGTTAGATAAGCTTTTATCATATTTAGTCATTAAATGTAGCCATTTACATCTGCTTAAGCAAATAAATTTCAGTCCCTTAAGGATCATTGTGAGTGTCTCTCAGTTGTCGATAAGTTTACATTTAATTCATAATTACACCTATTCCAACAAATGCCATTTAAAAACACTGTTTCTTTATATGTAACTGAAAATAAATTAAGCAAAATAAAAGCACACCAATAGATCACAGAGGCTGGATGAAAGTGTACTTCGAAGTATCGCAAAACACTATGTAAATGTTGACACTTCCTTAGTATGATGGAAGTGTTTCCATTGATAAAATCAATGATTACAACGCAGATACCTTGTTATTCCCGTGTGTATTTATTATGCTTCTTCATACTTGACCACCTCCACTTACAGATGTGATGTATGATTATATTTACTGGCTGGGGTGTTAAAGCCTTCAATGACAAAAATTTCAAAATATAATGAAAACCACATGGTGTAAAGGGACTGAAGATTGTGGTTTTAGACTGCTGGAAGTCAAAAAGCCATAAATGTCTGAACCACACATATGAATATAGTCATTCAAACTCCTATAGGGTCTACATAAATTCCCCAAGCTGTAGATGTACAACTTACAAACATTCACTTATATGAACACAGCTATCATCTGCCTTAACACTGCAATGATCTGCTTGTATGGGCACCCATTCATATGTATAAACTAGCTGCCATTCTCAGAACTACTTATGATGGTACAGAATAGCATCTGAACTTGCAAGATGTTCTGTGACAAGTGACCAACTACAGTCTTCAAAGTACTAAAAATCCCCTTCAAAATCTCCTTCCAACCCTCACTCACCACCCCTTTTCCCTTATTCAATCTCTTTCTCTTTAAGACAATAAATTCAATAGAAAAAGACATACTTGCTTGCATAACATAATTTAAATCTCTCCAGAGCACAGATTCTGTTGGTCTGCATTACAGCTATTATTTACCTTACTTTAAAATTACATTCTGTCAGGCTGTGCACATATTGTGCTCATTATTAAAATCCCACTGATCACACACAAAAGACTGTCTTTCCACAACTTTCATAAATTAGTAATAACAGAACAGTTAGGATATTATGCAAGTTTGACCCTTGTAACAAACCACAGTAAGGCACAACTGGGATACATAACTCCTGGTTTGTTCCAGAGACCTTCCATGAACCTACCTTGCCAAGTATGCAGATGGACATACTCTTGTATGTGTCAGCTTATTTAATTAGTGTTGACAGTACAAGAGAAGCTGTAGTAACTCAGTTGGTATAGTGTGACTAATTTGTGGACCAGGCAGGCAAGGAATCAGGGCTCAATTATTAGCACAAATAAGAAACTTTTCTCTTCCCAAAAGCATCCATACCAGTACTGGTGTCCACCCTCAGTATGTATTGCAGCATCTGTCCTTGCCTCAAGTGTCAAAACTAACAATGGTGATGCAATGACTCTGCTCCCCATTGGCCCCATGGCGAGACATTTAATTAAGCACAGGACAAATACACAGTACCGTTTATCATACAAGAACTGCAATCTGCATCCCAGAGAGCAAAATGGTGGCTTGTGTAGAGGTTCTGATTTACAGAATAATAAGAAGAGAGACATGTACACAGTGTCACATCACTGAACATAAGAATTTAAGATGACAATGAATTAATTTATTAATTGATATTAAATCTGAAACAATCTTAATCTGGAGTTGATGGTAGGAAAGAATGACTGATGCTGTTTGAAAGCTATGTGTTACATGTGTTAGAGAGAAGTGGTGTATGTATTGCTGCTGCCAATTGCTAACAAAATACAAAATACAAAATACACTGTAGGTGAATGAGACATGAATAAGAGTATAGAGCATGGTAAAATGAGAAATGAACATTTGGGAAAGCTGAGGAGGTGGGAGCCTTTTTCATCTTTATACAGGTAACTGAACTGTTGGAGTAGTGCTTACTGAGTAGACTTTAAGATCTTACCATGAAGTGTTTAACATAACAGCATTATATTGTTAAACAGGTTTTGCAGAAGTACACTGCAGTTGAGGGGTTCTTTCAGAATTACTAAAGCACCAGTAAACCATACTGCAAGTGATTTATGATGCTGTTATTGCATCACAAGTCTGCAAACATCCACGTACTGGAACCCCATTAGTTTACATATGTGACATTCTATAACCATCCATGTTGCAGTAAAAGCTGGTTTATCCAGCAATGGATAATCCAGAAGGCTTGAATAACTAGAAATGTACATCAGTGGCACAGATAAGGCCACCACACACACCACAGCATAGAAGGGCCATGGGTCAGGTGGACCCCCAAACATAGAGAATACTGAAATTTACTGTGGGTTCTTTCAGACTGAGTTTCATTCCTCTGCTACAAGGCAGTATTTTGGATCCCTGTTGTGATAAAAATACGAGTCATGCAGCTAAAAATTGCAGAGGGCCAATTACCAAGTAAAAGGGAGAAGACCAGACTGGTTAGCTACACTACTGCCAGTGATTTATCACATTTCACTGTTCCAACTACAGGCAGCACCCAGCACCAATTCCAAGAGTTCAAAAAGCAAAAATTGTTCAAGAAGGTCTACTTACAGGGTAAACTTACATAGGCACACAGTGAGGACAGTGGCAGCAAAACATGTAATTCAGTGTTCTGAATTTGATGATTAAGAGTAAAATATCAGTGTCCTGTTAGTTTTTTTTAAGATGACATACAGGATAGGATATCAAGTGGCAAATTAAACAGTTAGGTCTGGCCACAAGGTTGCTAGGAACACTAAATACATATTATGTGTAACACTCTAACATCTGGAAAATTATAATATCTGGCAACCCTAAGGTTCCGGAGGTGCCGTATATTGCAACTTTTACTGTACTCATTCCATACTGTCAATAACTTATCTTCTTGTACAGAACTATTTTTGGGAAGCTTTTTCTCTACTACCTTTCCTACAACAAATACTCAAGAGAGTGGCCTATAAGCTGCTGATACCTTTCAAACCCTAACACCAAGCTTCTTTCTTATCGTGACAATATTCAACAGCTGACAATATGGTTCCTGATTGTGGTTCATGACAATGATTGACACTTCAGATGAGTATTATGTTGGACACTTTCCACTGTCTGAAATATATACAAGAAACATACTGTTTTAGGAGATGTCTCCATTTCTGTCCTCAGGAGAGAGGCTGTTTATTGAATGCATTTCAGTGGCTTGTAATATGATACTTCCTGCAACTGTCCATCTTGTGGCACCACAAGAAGCACAAGAGGAATTCTAGAATCACTGAGCCCATGTCTACAAACTGACTATAAAATGAAGGATATAACACCTGCATAATGGTACCACACATTACTGCACAAATTTGTGGGACATAGACTAAAATGCTGCTGCTTCTAGTTACCTCTTTACTAGGCACTCTTTGAATTGATACTCAGTTCTCAGTATTGAAAAGTGACAGTAAGTTTTACAGTTATTACAAAACACGCAACTGCACCCGCAGTCTGCCTGGAGTGAAGTCCTGCATTTTACTAGTGTTTTGTTGCCACTTGTCTGGTAGCTGATACAAGAAATGAGTTTATAGTCACATGTACACCTTCAAGTGTGCAAGGGAAAGTTCCCACCACTTACAAAGTAATGTCCGGCCAGGGTCACAATAGTTCAACTGCCCTTTATCGCAGAGAAGTTATAAAAAGTGTTGTGACTTGCTCTCATATTAATGACAGATCAGTAATTAAATTTCGTTATGTGGATATGAGTGATGGTGGTTAGGATTTGACAGTCCAATGCTAAACAATGCCACTAACTACAAAATAAAACATTAATAAATTAATATGCAGACACCCTCTCACTTACAGACAGGAATACAGCCATATCCTGAAATGCTGTATGCAACAAATACATCACAGGCAGTCTACAGTTATCAACACACATTTGTACAACGCATGACAAATTTTGTTCAAATCTACGTTCCCGCTCAAAAATTTATAAACCAGATTTTCTTCTTCTGAGGATATATGTTGTAACAACTAACAAACTTATACCTCCCACTACCACTGCTGCTACTCTGTGTACGTGTGTGTCACAAAAATCACATGATGTTCAAACACACTGAGGATGTTTTTCTGAAATTACATCTTTTTCAATATTTTTAAATAAAGCATATCCCCCCAAAAAAATCAAAATGCAAGACTAATCCTTAGAAATACACCTAACTACAGAGTTTCATATTAGAACACCTTATTCAACATGAAAACCAAACAAAATTAACCTGCAAAGTACCATGGACTGCCTACTGCTGCAAGTCCTGCTTTGCTTTAGGTGTGTTCACAATATTTCAAAAAGCAATAATTAGCTTCATCATGTCTGTCCATCCATCCACACAGAACTCAGCTCCCACTGAACACTTGTTATGAAATTTGGTATTTAATTATTTTTCAAAAATCTGTCGAGAATGTTCAAGTTTCATTAAAATATGACAAGAATAACGGGTACTTTACGTGAAGAGGAATATACACGTTTGGTCATATCCTGCTCTCTTAGAATGAATAATGTTTCAGACAAAAGTTTTAAAGAAAAATAAAACACACATTTTGTGTTCAATAACTTTTTGAAAATCGTGCCATTTATGACACAATGTGGAAAAATACCGTAGACCCAGACAAGCCACAGACAGCAATGTGGTATATGTGCACTTCATGCTGGATACCTATGGTTACAAACACACATTCAAAATATGTAATACTTATTGCTCTTCCAATGCAACAATAGTTGCACATACGCACCTCAATACATTATGCATAAATTGCCTGTCTTCTTTTGTCTTTCACTCCATGGTACTTGCCAACCACAGCACAGACATTTTCATATTAGGTTAAAATGATTCTGGTAGTTACAACTATTTATTAGTGGTGATGAGTGAGATGCTTAGAAACAAACTCTTTGTTGAAGTACAATCCCAATAATTTAAAATATATGCTTTTGAAGTTCCAGGCACCATGACAAATCATCTAGACACCATAGCAATGTAGTGCCCATGGTTTGCTGAGCTATGCAATAGTATTACTTGTATGTGTTCAAATGAAACATCTCTCATAGATTGTTTACAATTGGAAAAGAAATGTCCATGCATACAACAACAAATTAGGCTCCCATATGTATAATTTTATACTTATGCCCATTATTAAATTATAAGCATTAAACTTCAGAGTACAATGATTAAAAAAATTATGTGATTCATCTAGTGCCGCATTTGACAACAAAAACCGTATCTGACTGAAAGGGTACAAGAAAAACCACTGCACGTGTTTCTCAAAATGTCCTCCTTCAATCTTTACCATCCTCTACATGCCCCCAACTTTTATATTATTTTTCACTATCCAGTGTTACATGTGAATTTAATAAACAGACATTCTAAGCATAATGCCTACAATATTTTGCATGCAAGTAAACTAATGTTAACAATGGCACTAAACTGTGTGTTCAAAATTGTATGTTAATCATTTGTTTAACTTCCGAATATATGATACATAATTTTAATTCACAGATGGAACCATAATCCACTGACCTGAAGAAATCAATTTAGAGCAGGTGTACACAAGTTTTTGAAAGGTCTAGGAACCACCTTAAAATTCTAGGTGCCAGAAGGGTGACGAGAAGCAAGTTCCATACTGAGGATCCACAGGTATTGGGGGCCACTGTACAAAATTTATTTGCCTAGGGCAATCTGGTAACTGGAGTGGTGCACCCCTGATTTAAAGGACAAAGTTCATGGTGGGAAATTCACTGATGTTCAGCCCAGCATAAAGACAACCCACTGCAGCTAGAATGTGCAGCAAGTGGTATCCTGGTACATCAGCAACATGGCTGAGATATTCCAACAGAGTATCAACTCAGACATTGTACTCCCGAACAACTTACAAGAAAAAGTGCAAAAAGAAAAGGGAAAACTAACAAAATAGCTACGCCAAAATATGAACACAATAATATGCCAATCACTTACAGACAAACTTCAAATGACACAGGTGTCAAGACACACAGACATGGACAAGGGTGCTACTGGTCAAGTGTATCTACCCTGACTGTACACAAACAGAACATAAAGGACTTAAAGCAGACCTTTCCTCAGTATATCTAGCCAAATCTTATACACACAAAACAGAAATCATATAAAACCAGAATACCCTTCCTACGTAAAAGAGAACATTTCCACACAAAATACTTGGAAATACACATGTGCAATATAATGTTCCGCATAAATAATGAGAGCACAAGTACATATTTAATTTTAAATTATATTATTAGCTGAAGCAAAACAAGCTTTTTCAATACAGACACTGTTACTACAGCATGTGACTCCCAACCATACAGTACCAGGAGACTTAATATCGCTACTTCTGGACAACAAAGGTCTAATACAGTAAAATGTCATAAAATTTGTAACATGCCTGAAAACAATACCTGTTTCTAGAACACTTCATACTGCCATTTCATAAAAAAAGTAAATTATCCTATTACTCAATCCAACACCGTGTGTGATATTAATATTACGAACACAGATATAAAAATATTTCCAACTACATAATGTCCACCACAGAACTTGGCAAAAAATCATTCACAACTCAACACAAAGGTAACAGAAACAAATTAATTTAACACCTCACATAGACCACCAACAAACCAATACTTTTTAACAAATACAAAAGTATAATTGTGGCCAGTTTTCTTGACAGCTGTTAATGTGGGGGTGAAGAGATAAAGTGGTAAGAGAAGTGTAAGTGGGTATGCACATGTTTTAAAAACACTGACAATAAACCACAGTACTTTCCAGTTTCTTTGCAAGCGTGCAGCACAGCAGACTGTCAGCAAGGTCTAACAAAGTAACCCACAGCAAGGAAAGAGACACTGTTAGAAGGGTGATCAAGTGTGTCAAAGAAGCACAAAATAAATATTTGTGTTTGCTTTTTCAGAAAGCACCAGAAAGACTGGCATATTATACAAGGCTGAGAGTAGTCACCATTATGGGTACTCAAAATATGAATAAAAACAAACCAAATGATAAACAGGGAATACATGGGATGAAAACATAACAATAATATTCAAGTTACATATATTGTATGTTCACACAGACTAAAGGAATGATTAAAATGCATTCTTCCTTCCCATACTGGGTCTCCTCCTCCTCCTTAAAACACCACATTGCAAATAAAATAGTGGTTTTTTAGAAAACTTTAAATATACTGAAGTACTAGTTTTATTTCATACTATTATAATTTGACTCCACCACCAAGGCAGAGAAGCTTCAGTGGGTGAAGTGAGTAGCACACAACCTTGGGACATGAACTAAACATTTTTAAAAATTTATTGATAAATAAAACAAGATCACAGTGTTACCCAAAATAATAGCAGTGGTAATGGTATTACTAAGCAATGCCTTATTGCAGAAGCTTTTGTTGGGCATGCTTGGCCCATATGTATTTCTTGGAGGATATCTTTCTTTTGTAAGTTATAATCTAGACAGCTTATTGGATATTTGTAAAATTTTATATTGGGTATTTTGTTCATGTATGGTTAAAAATGGTGACAGTGCAAGCCTAATTATTTCTTTCAGTCTGTCCTCCATGTGTGAATAGTATTTATATACGCTGTCTTTCAAATTTCCCCATAGATAAGTCACATGATGTCAAATCAGGTAGCAAGCAGGCCAAAGAGGAAGATTATTCAGTCCCCCAAAATGTTAAGAAAGGTGGCCACCAAATTACTCGTTCTATAGGTGGGTGCACCATCTTGTGGAATAAACCTGTATTCCTTCTCATCATCACCAAATTTCAACAAAATTATGTGACAATTTGACTATTGTTACTCTCTGAATTTATTATATCTAATTATTCTCACTGCACAAGCAACACACCACACTCCAACTTTAATGTCATGTGACAGCACCTTGTGCAGTAACGAACTAGAGGATCATAATGTCATAGGGCTGAAGCCATGGGGTTTCGGGATTATGAACCCGGGTAAATGTAATGTGAAAGGTGGGACTGGTAGTCTGAAGTTGTATTTGGAGAGACAAGAAAAATGAATATGGGTGAGTTCATAATGTAGTATACCAATCAACAGCAATCATGGAGAGGGTACCATATTGTGGGATGCATTGGAATGTATAATAAAATATTTTTTATTCGTCTGTATTAATGTCTCCTTGATGATGGTAATTTATCAATGAAAGATATAGGAGAGTTAATGTATGTGGATATTTGTGATTTTATATAAACTGTGTGCATTAGTTGGTGTATGTGGATGATTACACCTAACAATATTGTTTTTTTTTACAGGTAAACTGCACAAGCCAAACCAGTGACAGTCACAAATCTTGCTGTCGCCAACCTTACCATATAGGCTATAAATGTTAATGTAGAAATCTGTGTCTTCTACAGCATCAGGTGTTACGGTAAGTGTCCACATGACCAGTGGCTTGGCATATTACACCATACTGTAGCAAATTTCCTTCTCCATGGCTTGTAAACACTAAAAGGTATTTAAGTATTTTTCACTACTGTTTTCCTTGTCTATAATAATGGCTAACATTTTTTATATATTAGTACATTAAATTACTGATTTATTTATATCACTGGGGTTTTTACTGCTATTATCAATTTACTGTTAGTACATCTGAAAAATGGTACAATTTGATACCACAGGAGGAAATTACGTATTTCAATCTAAAACCGACAGAACTTACAACAGAACACATACAACTGAACCCTAAAGAACATGCATTTGTTCATTTGAAGTAATGTCTGTTACGGCTTGTGTGGTGTGTACTGGGATTCACACTGTGTTATTAATTTAGCAAATACACACACAGACACTTTCTACTTCAACTTGTATTGATGACAGATCACTATTTGACCCCTCTCCCAGGCACTAACAAACAGAAAGATCATTTACTCTCAGTTTTCTATGCGCAGCCTCCTTTGCTCTCTCAGTTGTTCTAGCTGGTTAATAATGGGACCTAGCATCAGACTGCCATAGACAATTTCCTCCCAACAGGGTATTCTGAAAGTGCCGAGCATTTAACAGACAATGCTGACTATAATGCTATGAGGTTTAGCTACCAAGAAAACTGGCCAATAAAATGTACATAAATATATACAAATTTAAGGTTTTAACTTCATGACTACAATGAAGGTTACTAAGTTGAACTCTGTATCAATAAATGTGGCCTAAGTTACTGACCAGAATGTAACAATATACTGCATAAATACCTGCCACTACAGCCAACACTATTGTGGTCTGACCCATAACTCTGTACATACTTTTTATGTTTGTCTTCCCTCTTTCACCCTGCTGTCTGTAACCTGACTCCATAATAAGGAAAACAAAATCTGCTCAGCAAACCATTTGTGTAAGACTAGCAATTAATATGACCCTCTGTTCAAGAACATCAACAGATTATTTACCTGTGTGTGTTTCATTCTCACTGTTCTGAGCCTCATGGTATACTTGTCCATACAACACAAACAAGAAGGGAAGCAAGGCGATGGTGCAGAAAAAGCAGCACTTCCGGTGGTACATATTGCCACTGCTGCTACCAAGAGAGAGAGGATGGTAATGGTGATGGATATGGGTTGGACGCACTTCATACAGTAATTTCTCCCGCCCCATCGTCTCCATGCATTCAACAGCAAGGAAAATGTGTCAATGTACCTCAACCATCTGAAATCATTAACACAAATAATTATAGTTAGATTCTGTACTTATGCAGAACAGTGGCATAAATTAATTTTTCCTCTAATACTTACTGGTTTACAATTCTTCAACCACCTGAAATCATTGATGCAAATAATTATAGTTAGATTTTGCACCTTTGCAAAACACAGGCATAAATTAATTTTTGTTGAAACTCACTGGTTCACAATTCTTCATTACCAGCACTATGACATACTTGTATGTCTTTAACCAAAAGAATATTTACATGTACACATGAAACTGTACTCATAATACACGCATTAAATTCTGCCTTCATCTCAAGCAGTGTCTCATGCCATACTCACCACATCAGAACACAGTCATAAATGATGATGTCACAGTTGCTAATATACACAAACAAAACAAACTAGTATAAATTAGTATAATTCATTATCAGGCATGAGGCATATTCTTGATCTTGTAATAAGTGCAGCTCATACAAATGTAATCCAACTAAGTGTCCCAAACAGATATGATCTGGTAAATGAATCATGTGTTAACAAAGGAGTAAGGATCTTCAACAACAATCTTCAAAACAGACTGAGGCACTCCAATAATGTAAAAGTGATAGAGGTACCAAATGAGAGAGATTTGTATACTAAGCTTTGACAACATTTAAACTTGAGGGGGAAAGAAACAATGGCAAGCAAAATTGCACTATCCATTGAGAATATCCTACAAAAAAAGGCTGATCCCATTCATATGAAATGGATGGGGAATAATGGAATAGATATGCAGAAATATACAGAACCAGTACATGAGAACTTACCATCTGATTGGTTTTCCAACATTCTCGAAGATAATGATTACCAGGACATCAAAAATTTAACTGATAGGGATTCAACCCCTCAAGAGAAGACACCAACTAATGAACATGAAGCAACTAGGTTTTCAAATCGTGTTCGGAAAATTCCAGCATCAAGGTATAGTGATTTTTTATGGGAAAATTGAACATAAACAATCAAGAAACTAATGACAGTGATTTTTTTTTCCACAACATTCCGCAGACTTCACTAAACAGTCTACATTTAAATCAGGTGAAAATTGTGCCCTAACCCACAGTGACTCAGTAAGTAGTTTTCTTAAGAAGGGTCTTACGATATTCCATCAGAACATTAGAGGACTAAAAACAAAGCAGAAGAGCTTATAAATAATACAACAACAAATCTGCCTCTTGTTCTTTGTTTCACAGAGCATCACTTAGAATCTTATCAACTAGATAGTGTTCAATTTTCCAATTATAAACTTAAGGCTAAATTCTGTAGAACAGTCTACAGAAATGGCAGGGTCTGTATCTATGCCCACAAATCCTTGCAATTTTCAAATGTGGAGATCCAAAAATATTGTAAAGAGAAGGATTTAGAAGCATGTTCAGTTAGGCTGTATTTACAAACAGGTACTCTTACCATAGTTAATTTATATAGATCACCATTAGAAAATTTTAACCATTTTTTAAATGAATTAGAAATTCTCCTT
>Ga0209755_10003155_pt1 | contig 21080 bp, 19 predicted proteins | sample TergutCo191P1_FD_187301 | JGI IMG/M metagenome (GOLD analysis project Ga0209755, IMG submission 187301) | Cornitermes sp. P1 segment gut microbial communities from Petit-Saut dam, French Guiana - Co191P1 (SPAdes) (version 2) | ecosystem: Host-associated > Arthropoda: Insects > Digestive system...
GCGAAAAGGCCGCTCGGCTTCTTGCGCGTCTTTTTCACCGGTTCTTTCTACATGATTTTCTCGGTATTTTTGCTGCTTAAAGTTATTCGTAAGGAGCGACTAAATATGCCATCATTTTAAGTATTGTATTCAGCCTCTGTATTTGTATTTGTGCTAGATAACTTTGCTTATTTTAATAAAGTATTTAGCAATAGACATCATTATCTTCCTTAAGAAGAGTTATCTTTAATAATAAATAAGGAGCCTGCTATAATACATAATTTTACCACCAGACCCAACAGCAACACCTCGGTTAACACTGTTTATACTGTTAATACCAAATGGATTATCGCCTCCTATGTTATACCAATTTATACCGCCATTTTCAGAATATGCTGTCTTACCATTATCACCAACTGCAATCCAGTAACCATTCCAATAGGACATACTATTGACATTACTAGTTCCTAACGGTCTCTCTTCTATTAGTGCATACTTTGATTTAGATATTTTGCCGTCATTGCCATATGTTATAGAATAGTAATCATAGGTTGAGTTAGTTTTGTTACCGGGTATTGGATTACTAAAGGCTACGCCGTTGATGTTACTCATTCCGAATTGTTCAAATCCACAATCATACCAAGTCTTTCCGCCGTCATGAGAATATGCTGCTTTGCCATCATCGCCAACTGCGCCCCACCTGCCAAGAGCCCAGGGTGCTCCAAGACAGACTACACCATTTATATTGCTTGTACCGAATGGATTATCAATTATTGCATTCCAACTTTCACCATCATCCATAGAAGTAGCCATTTTGCCGTCATTTCCAACAGCAATCCATCTACTATTTCCCCATGCAACACAGTTTATGGTTTTAGTTTCAAATGTACTGTCTATTACTTGATTCCATGTCTCACCACCGTCTGTGGAGATAGCAATCATACCTTCATTACCAACTGCAACCCATCTGTCATCTCCACCCCACGCAATACTTTTTATATTTGTAATACCAAAGGAGCTATTAACAACCGCATTCCAAATAAGTCCACCATTGATTGAAATCGCCATTTTACCTTCATTACCTACCGCAATATATCTTACTTTGCTCCCATAACCACCATAAGCAACACTATTTATATCACTGTTACCAAATGTACTGTTTGTTACCGAACGCCAATTTAAACAGTTTGCAACGGCTCGCCTTTGCCCACTCGTAACACTACCTGAATAACCGTCACGTGTAACAGTTACAGTGATATGCTTACCTATATCAGAGACAGTTAGCTTGTATGTCTCTTGATTTTCATTAATAATGATTGTACCTACAACATCAACTTCATCAGCACGATTCCACTTGTAGAAAACAGTACCATTTCCACTAAGATGTTCTGTATCTGCCGTCAAAATTTCGCCTACTATAAAATTTCCGCTTAATCTCACGGTTCCAGTAAGATAACTATCTTCACAAATCACATTATTGTCGTTTTCACTAGCGATATTATTGTCGCAGACAACAAATAATAGCCCAATTGTTGTTAAAACAGCTATAAATCCAAACATTCTCAACATATTTGCTTTCATACATTCCTCCTAAAAATTTTAGATAATACCATTAATCTTTCACATCTGGAAAACATAGGTATAAATAATATATGTGAAAAAATAGTATATTTTTTTATTACTTCAATACTTCAAGCGGATTAATCGCTCTATTATTTCTATCATAAATTCCAAAATGTAGATGTGTTTCAATACTATTGCCGGTATTTCCTGTTTCTCCAATATTTTGTCCTTTCTTTACATGTTCTCCATCATTAACAGAAAATGAGTTCATGTGTGCATATAAAGTTTTATAGCCATTACTATGATTCATTAGGATATACTTTCCATAAAAATTATTTTCACCTATAATAGAAGCAATTCCGTCCATAGCTGCCATTACTGTTTCTCCTTCTTTTGCTTTAAAATCTACTCCCTCATGGAAAAGAATAGTACCGGTGTTTACATCTTTTGTTATACCATATTTGTTTATTATTTCACGATTTTGTAAAGGAAATGAAAACAAATCATGTAAAACTACCCTTAGATCGATATCATTTTGCCTTGCACTAGGTATAAAAATTATTTCTCCGCTCTCAATATCTCCGGTGGTTAATTCATTAACATCAAGAATTACATCCAAAGGAACATTATAGTATGATGAAATTTTCAAAAGACTATCACCTTCTTTTATTTGATATATTATTCCATCAATGCTTGGAATTCGTATTATTTGTCCTCCTCGTAATCGTCTGGCGTTATTTAGATTATTAACTGCGATAATAGTACCATAAGATATACCGTATTTTTCAGAGATCATTGATAATGTTTCACCACTTTGAATAATATGTTGATACCATTCAAAGACAATCATTCCATTTGAACTATAATTTGTGCTAAAAACAGGTTGAATTTTATTAACATTAGTATAATCGGTATTTGAAGTAGTTATGCAAGAAATAAAGATAATTAATAATAAGACGACGAATTGAAAATAAAAAATAATATACTTTAAATTTTTCATAGACTTTAATTCTCCTAAAATATTAAATTGTTGAAGATGGGTACTTTATTTGTACCCATCTTCACATTAATAAAGACTCTTTATTGAGGTCCGGCATGGGATTTTTCATCCTGATCTGGTGAAACCATACAATCATTTTTTAGTACAGTTTTAACATCAGCTTTTATGCGGTTTGTTTTATCAATTAGCATTTTAAGATAAATACTTCTTTGAAGATTCAAAGACATGAGCTGTTCTTTTGATAAGACCGCTTCCATGCATGTAATCATAATTTTCCTCCTTTGCCGGTATCCGGCTTAGTATTGTTGTATCAATAATGCCCACATCTATTGATTTCTCAATAATAAAGTTTTTTATTGAATATTGATACCTTTCTTCATTACCTTTTGAAATATAATTAAGAATTGATAGCTCAAGTGAAGCCGCTCCTTCATTTAAAACATTCTGATATTTTACCCAGCCGTCTTTGGAATATTTCTGTAAATAATGGATTACATTCGTCCAAAAAAAACTTAATAGATGAAGCTCTTCGACAGAGCGGGCGTTCCTGCTTTGTTGATACATTTCATATAGTTCGTTTTCGATGCTGTAATAATCAAGCGTTATTATTCCTGTATCATATTCGGCGTTTTGGATTATGTCCAATAGCTTATCCATTATATTTTTATAAGCGGTTTGAAAGAAATTATATATCTGAGCTTTTTCATTTGAGAGTTTATTAAAATTTATTGTTCCGTCATTATTGATGAATGAAATTGCTAAACCGACAAGAATATTACTCATAAGAGACATATGTTTATACCCGTCATATGCGTCAAAAAAGTTATCTGACATATAAACATATACTTGCCTGGTCGCGCAGTTAATATCAGTATGGGATATATCAAGTAGCCATGAAAAAAATCCCTTGTTATCACCGTCCTGTGCCCAATCAGCAAGCGCTTCGTGGAGGACATGAAGCACAGAACCGTTCTCTATAAAATTGTGATGAAGAGCCTTGTGAATCGGATCCATTCCTTTATAAGATATATGATGCCCACACTCATGCCAAAATATGGTGTATAACATCTCATGAATAAATGTATCTTTAATTTTTAAAACATCTTTTGAATTAAAAGCTCCGTAATGTAATAAAGCTTGTTTTTTAATTCCCTGGCTAATTAACGTATTTGGATGCCATGATGAAACATTGTTATTCATTATATGTTGATTATTATAATGATTTAGCCAATTAAAAAATATAGTCTCACAACTAGCTAATCTTATTATGGATGAACCTCTAAAAATTTCAGCTGTTATTACTAAAATAAAGTGAGGAGACCGGATATATTCTTTTTGTACCAGATAAATTTCATTTTGCTCAATAATAAATTTCTCCAATTTAGATAAGATGAATCTTGAGCCGCAAAGATCGCTGTATGTGTTATAAAAGTAGAAATCAGCGTTCAATAATTCCAGTAAATTATTAATATAAGTGAAATTAGTTTGAGGATATTTCATTCCTAAAACCGTCAAAGAATAATTTTGTAAATATGCCGTATATTCATCTGCTGACATACGTCCGTGTTTCTTATGACATTCGTCTAATTTTTTCTTTAACATTGTAATATCAAAAAGATTAACCACGCGATTACTAGGAATATTTAAAATACTACGACAGAAGGAAATAGTTACAGTATCTTCATCGTATGCTCCGAAATTATTAAGAGCTTTCATTGTATTAAACATTATCATTGCCAATTCGGTTAAATTTCTAAATAACCATTCGAAAACAAATTCATTGACTTTATCCGCTTTCATTTTAAATAAAATATCTTTGTTCAAAATATTTTCTTTATTTAATAAAGCGCTTTTGATATAGTTACCATACTTTTTTGTATATTGTTTATTTATTTCATTTAATTCTTCATCTGTTGATTTTTTATAAACCGAAGCTTTCATAATAATCCCTCCTTTGTTTTATTATATTATGCAATTTTTTTATGGTAATTTTCAATAAAATTTATAAATTCCATGTCATGATTTGATATTTTGATGATGCCAATCTTCTCTGCTTTGTCATAGATATATTTTCTGAGAGAATTATTAAATTCATCAGATCTATTGTTTGTAATTAAATTTAATAAACTTAATTCGAACTTTGCGGTTTCGTCCTTTAAAATATCATTGTAAAATTTCAAGCCGGTTTTTGAATGATTTACTAATTTTGCATGAGTTTGCTTCCAATATGAAAAGGTATCTCTGTATTCTTCCAATGATATTTTATTATTACTTAAGTATTCATTATATATTATCGTTTCTAATTCAGAAAAATTTATATTTTTATCGTCAATATTATAATCAGAACTTTTGATTACTGACATTAATTTGAAAAGAACATCCTTTAAAGTAATTAAAAGGAAATTGTAAATATTCTTTCGCTCTGATTCCATTCTTTCAAATTCTACTTTCCCTTTTGAACCTATGAAACTTAAACATATTGAAACTATCACGTTTGTTAGGTGTCCAAAATACTCATCATCTACATCAATAAAAAAATTATCAGACAAATACATATATACATTTCTTTCAGCCCTTGAAAAGTCTTTCTTAGAAGTTTCAATAAACCTGGCAATGCTTCCTTTCTTATCTCCTCTCTCTGGAGCCCAGTCCGCCAATAACTCCATTATCCCATGAATTAAGTTATCATCGCTGACATATAGCCTTTGATAATTTAATTCGTCTTTAGAGATATCTGAGTCTGCGATGATATGGCCAATCTCATGATAAATAATACCGTCGGTCATGGTTGAGATTATCTCATCAGATATTTTTTTTACATCTTTCTGGTTGTGCGCGTTTGATTTTCTCAATGCAAATTGCTTAAAGCCTTCGCGTAATGCTGAGTTAGGATGTTTCTGTGCAATTATTCTTTCACTTTTAGATTGAGAATAAAAATTATACCATTTTTGATAAAAAACAACTTCTATAGCCTCTTGCCTAAGTCTCATTCCTTCATTTTGGAGAGAGGCAACCTCGCTTAACGTATAATTGGGGCTGCGAATAAACTCATTTGTAACAAAATGAACTTCATAATCACCAAAATGTTTTATTTCTCTTCTTCCAAGTATGAATCTGTTTATATAGCTTTTTGTATTATCGCAATAAACCTGATAATCAACATCCAATAATTCTATTAAAGGGTCTAAATCACTAAAACATTTTAATTCTTTACCAAGGATTTTTATTGGGTAATCATGAAAATATTGAATAATTTGTTCTCCTGTCAGATCTCCCAAATCCTTTTTTAATTGTGTTAAATGTAATTGCAATGCCATTTCATCAAGAAAGCTTAAATCAGAAAAATTATTTATTTTAAAAGTAATTTCTTATATAAGATGAAAGAACCCGATCTTTGCCCATAAATACATCACGATAGTTTAGCTTTTCCATAGCTAATAACTGTAAATTTGCGCAATATTCAAATATTCTACAGAGCTTTTCTAATATTGCCTGATTAGTTAAGAAATGAATGTGTTTATGATCGATATTATCAGCTTTATTAATAATAAGTTTCAAGAGTTTTCGATCTTCCTTTGGAATGTTTTCGTTAAATAGGTCATTTGAAAAATCCTGTGCAATCATTTCAATAATATAATCCAATTCATCATTTGATAAATCCGAGTAAATTGTCCAACAGTTTCTTTTGGGTATATTCATTACAGGATCATTTGTTAGATAACGTAAATATTCAAACATTTTTTCACTCCTTTTTATAATTAATAATGTAATTCCACCATATTTTGAATATCGAGAATAGAATCATTAAGAGGGACTGCGGAAGTAGTAATAAAATATCCATAATTTGGCGTATTTTCTTTTCGTACTACTACTATATACCAAACATATTCAGGTACTGTATCCTGAACTATCGCCTCCCAATTTCCATTTGTTTCTGATATAGAAACATCAAAAATAATATTCTTATTTATATTGGGAAAATTTAGAGAATCAACACTTTCTGACAATGCAGCAATAGTAAACTTATTTAAATATGAATTACCTGATTTTACGATTCCATTAATAGTTTTGTTAGCAATAATTAAAATGTTACCTAAATGAATATTTGATATATCGTTATTTCCAATATTTAATATTTCTGTAAAAATATACTTGTAAACACTATAATATTTGGTTATACTTCCATCATAATTACATATATTAATAAATATTTTTCCTTCAATAAAGTCACTCCTGGATTCTAAATACGTTTCCCAAATATTATTACTGGAAAGTGAACTGAATCCATGCATATATTCCGGGAAAAGTATAGTACCGATTATTTTATGATTCTCAACAGGTACTTCGTTTACTTTAACATCTCCAAGCGTACCTTCAAGTTTTATCAGATCAAATCTTACAATACCTAGATCTAGATTAACTGTATAATTATTCAGTAATGTTTTTGTTGTTTTTGAAGAAAAAGATTGTTTGTTTTCCAGATTTATTATTACCTTTGTGTTGAACTCCATAGGTACGGCATTAGCATTTTCGGGGGTAAGTGTTGAGATGTTATATTGTATAGCTTTACCACCATCAACTCCAATTATGTGAGAATATGATTTAAAACCACCAAATAAATCTGACGAACCTGAAATCACGATATTTGCTTCTTTAATTTTATCAATGGAAATGCCAGTATATTCAAGATTTACTGCTACTGATATTGAATATAAATTAAATATAATATCTCCTAGCTCTACCAATGATTCAATAGAATATACATTCTTTTTTATTCTACGATGCTCAATTCCATTAATTGTTAATTGTATATATAATTCTTTTTCCCCCGAGAAAACGTTTACTAATTTAATATTAGAAATATTTGAAACATTTTGTTTATAAATATTAATTGAAGTTCCTAATGGTATATAACTATTTGGGGAATCAAATATGCGAATAGTATATCTTGTATCATCTGCTATATCTTCATCATTGATTATGATTCGACCTAATTGTACCTGAAGAATATTTGGGGCTACTTTTTCCGGGATTGTGAATTCAGGTTCTTGGGAAGGATCGCTCTTATCAGGAACAACAGAAACAGAACTTTCATTCTGCTCGCAGGAACCTATTCCTAACATTAAACCAATAATGATTAGGTAAAGTAATGTTGTTTTCATTTCCATAATTTACTCCTTAATTTTTTATTAAACATAGTATTCTACAGTTAATCAAAAAACCCACCATCAAGTCCGGGAAGGCGCCCGCTCCCTCCCTCAATATGCCGTGTTCGCTGCCAAACCGCACTCTCTCTTTCTTTAAAATAACCTCCTGAAAGTCTACCAGCATTAAAATATGCTTCATTAAAATGATAGTCAGTTCCAAATATGTCATTGTGAAGTGAAACATTTGTTCCAATATTTATATACGTCAGGATGTTATTTGTAAACGCATTACTGCTAATGTTTTTAACACTTTCCGGGATGAAAATTTCGCGCAGACAGTTATCGGTAAATGCCAGTTCCTCAATGGAGACAACACTGTTTGGAATAAAAATTGTAGCCAATTGATTTTCCGCAAATACTCCGCTTTCAATAGTAGTAATCCCGTTTGGGATTGTAACACCTGTCAGTTGGTTACCTCTAAATGCGTCATGACCGATGAAAGTTATTTTATTTGAAATGACTATTTTATTCAGGCGGTTATTCCTGAATGCGTCTTGCCCGATAGATATAATACTGTCCGGTATTGTAACATTTGTCAGCTTATTTTCCTTGAATGCGCCATTTCCAATGGAGATTACGCTGTCTGGAATGAGAATTGCTGTAAGCTGCTTATCCTGAAATGCGAAATCCCCTATAGAAATTACCGGCATTTCGTTTATCGTCTCAGGTATCGCAACCGTTATACTTGAGCCGATGTAATCAATAATTATAACACCGTCTTGGTTATCTGATTGCCATTTAAAATCATCTTGCCGCTGTCCAAAAAGACTTGCGCAAACACTCATTGCAATTATGCATAAAAATAATTTTTTCATTTTAATCCTCCGAATAAATTTTCAACCAATATCTTCATAAGAAGATAATCTTTTTTTACATACACAACTTTTTATGCAAACATAATCAATAATTTTGAATACTTGCTGAAATCTCCCAGTCAGATGAATTAAAGTAGAACTGCTTTCTAATTTGTTTTTGATTTAACCCTTGAGCTGCCCAGAGAGCTAATTGCGCCGGTATAGTAAAATCTTCATCAGAATCAAAATTATCTGCAATATATTTGGCAATTTTAGCGGAAATATTTGCTAAATCAGCAGGCATGTAAGCGCTTGTAAATGTTTCTGTATTAAGCGGATTCTCTCTTTCATAATTTGCGCAAAAAGCGATCATTATAATTCCGGTGTTGGAATTTGGCTGAAGGCTTATAAACCTGTTTTTCCCGCCGAGCATTGAATATCTTCCATTTGCAAGTAAAATATTGGTAGCTATCATGTTCTGTCCTGAGCCGGAATTTAACAAATAAATTCCATCATCTAGATTCACATTGATGTAAATTGGCCTTGATGTGTTGTTTTTGAGGGTACCATCAATGGCGGCACCGCTGCTGCTTCCGTTCCCTCTCGCAGTCAAAGTGATGTCAGCGGATGAAATGGCCTCATTTAGCTGGCGAGGGTTGCTTGGGGATGACTGGGCAAATGTTGACCATACCGTGCCGATAAGAAACATGGTGATTAAAATTGTCTTTTTCATAAAAAACTCCTATTTTTCTTGTTTTTAGCCTTCTAGGAAGGCTTTGTTTATATTTCCTTGTATTATATATGCAACTTTTAAATAAAATTTTTTTTATATTAATTTGTTTTTTAATAAAAAGATTTTAAAAGCTACTGTAGAAGAAATATGAAGAAATTACAAATAGAATATTAAAATATTTTGCTTGTTATTTGCATTCAATAACAAGGATGAAGTTATATGGATGTGTTATACCCAGCGGTTTATATAGAAAAACCTTATTTCTCTGGAAAATTATTAATTGACGGTGATATCAAGGATAATTGTATATTTTTTAGATTTTTATTTGATAAAGATGAATGTATTCATCCTTTACTTATTTGGGTTAAAATTATACCAATCATATCACTAAAAATTAGTTCAGAAGTACAATCGAAAAGTAATGAAAAAATATATATTTTTGAGTGCAATATTTCAGACTCCAGTAATCCAATTATGAAAACTCATTTAATATTCCCGGATTTCTCATTAAAGGATAATAAAATTGAAGTTATAAATATAGAATCTCAGGTATCATATAAATTTTGTTTATCGTCATCTTGTTGAAGAGAAGCGTTTTGCACCGTACTTGATTCTTTAGTAAATTTATTATAATATGTGTAATAAATAAAAGAGAGGTAAAGATGAACCCAGAAAAATTATCAGGCATACAAAAAGAATGGCTATTACAAATATTTAAACAATATTTTCCTCATATAGATCGAAAAAGTTACTCTATCAACATATTTAATGGTTTTATATGGGATTCTACAGAAAGAAAACTTAATCTTCCTCAACATTTAAAATTTCCCGCCAATCCAGAAGTTACTCCGGAATTAGAATTTGATCTCCCAAATATGCTAAGTCGTGCTCCTTTTTTAAATTTTATTGATTCAAATCTACTTAGTGATTTAATAAAAGAAGTTAATAATAAAATATTTAATATTTTCGCTTATTTGGCATATAAAAATCATGAACGATTATTACAACCTGAAGATAGTAGATTTTCTAAAGCATTCATTGATGAATACCCATCTTGTGGAGAATATGCTGAAAATGTCCCCATACTTTTTTTTATAGAACTTGGATCTCGCTTTACAGTAAAATACAATGATATTGATACCAGCTTAATGAAATATATTGAATTCTGTAATGAAAATTATACTCAGATATCTATGCATAAACCTAATGATATTGTCAGTGCATTCCAATTTTTTGCTCGAAAAATCTACAATCTGCGGGCTTTTGGCATTCGGAAAAAAATAACGGATAAAGACTATTATTCTTTGAATGATCATTTATATAAATATCTTGAAGAAAAGGAAACATTTTTAAAAACACTAATCCAAAACCAAAGGGCATTTTCTGATCACAGAAGAAATTGGGAAAGATCATTTAATGAAGAACTTAATATGAAATTGATGATTGCATTTGCAGAAATGGTAAATAAAGAACTTGAAGTAAAGCCAACTGAATATACTCCAATAGATCCGGAAAGGATTATTCAAAGTATTAATAATAAAAGTAATAGAATGTGGCTGCTAAAACAATATGATAAAGAAGATTTACCTAAATTAACAGAAAGCGAAGCGAATGGTATTCAGAAGATATGGCGTGATTTACTTTCTTGTTTAAATAATGGTTATTTAAATGTCAAATCTAAATCCAGAGCAAAAATTGAAAGTGTATCATTAAGTGAAAATGTATGGGATAAAATATGGGCAATGTCAGAACTATTGGAAGACCCTACTAGCCAAACTTTCCTCGAAAGACCAGATATAAAACAAATATTTACTGAATCATCCAGAAAACTATTAAGCCATTGTAGTTCACCAAAACCTGAATCTATTGATTCTACGTTTGATGATCCTGAGGGAAACGGAATTAGGCTTATTGATACACAATTAACATCTGTTTCTACACCCAATGAAAAAACACCCGAAGATACTCTTATAGACAATGAAGTAAAAAAAGCCATTCTAGCATGTAAAGAACCAATTTTTGCTTGTATAGATGCAGAATTTTCAAATGATATAGAGTGGAAAGAATATTTTACAGAATTTGTATTATCAAGGCTGAGTAATCTTACTTCAGGAGCTGGGACAAGAATTCAGGCAAACGAATTATCGCAATATTCACTTAAAAAGTATTTTAAAGTTTATATTAGCATGCCTACAAGTGTAAGTGCGCCTACAATTGAAATTTTTCGTGAAAAAATGAGAAATATTTTGCATTCATATATAGAAATTATTAATACACAGGAGGTTTTCAGATGATAAATGAAATAACTGAATTAGACAATAACGAAAAGCTTAGTAAGCTAATGCTTGAACATCATGTTACTTTAGGGGATATGTACTTTTGTGCAACTTTAAATATGAGTAAAATTAAGAATATGATAAACATATTTAAACTCGAAAGTTCAAGAGATCAGCAGCTTGTTTTAAAATTATTAAGCCTTCTTGCTAAAAACCAGGATAAAAGAATTGTTAATTGTTACAGAGAAGAATATGGGATGCCTATTATTGATATAAATCTTCCCAAAGAAGACATAGAACTGCTTCTTACTGCATGTTTATATAATTCGAGTTTCTTTGATTACGCATTGGATGTCTGCGAAAGAAGAGAGGCGATGCTTCCTGTAAGAGAGAGTATCATTGATATCTTAGTTAAGCTCGCCTCAAAAGCTTTGAATAAAGTTGATGAGATAACTAATGAAATTATAGAAGTAATTTCTTCTCCAAACCGCATATATGCTCCTAGTTTGGCTGCCCCTCAAAGTGAAGGGTTCAAAGAATATAAAATAGATTTCCCTGATATTAGCGATATAATCTATCTTAAATGGAACAAACAAAAACAAGTTTATCTTGAAATTATTTTTGACGAACCAAAGAATTCAATATCTCCATTTGAACTAACATTCTGTTTTACAACAACAAGTGATAAAAAAAGTCATACAATTAAAATTCCTTTTGATAAAAAACCAATTAAGGATATTGAAACCGGATTATTTACATTGATTAGGTCTGGAAAGGAAGAAGGTATAGATTGTTCGGAAGGATTAGAGCCGAATCACGAGATAAAATTAAAAATCAAAGCAGATTAGTAGATATATTTTTGGAGATTCTTCAATGAGTAATATTTATGTACCATATTCAAGTAGTCACGTAAAAGATGAGCAAGACATAAATAAATACTTGTTATATTTAATTGAAATGAATATTGGTCATTATAATTGGAGTATTCCCTTAGCTGAAAAATATGATAATGAAAATGATAAAGAAATAATAAATAATAGATTCAAGGGGCTTCAAGAATATTTTATTAATCATTATCTAAAAAATTACCTTTTTGATTTTCACTTAAGCACATATCTCTCTAATGGTGATCATGAAAATATAACCATATTAACTAAAGACACAACATCAATATTTTTAGGTATATTTCTTAAAGCGGCAAAGGATATAATGGAGTTGAAATTCAGAGAAGATTGGGAAATGGTATGCGCCACTGGGGATTTAAAATATAGTAAAAATGAAACACTACTTCTTACTGCTGTAGAGGATATCGATAAAAAATTCGAACATAAATTTAAAAAATTAGCAGATGAAAATAAAGAGAAAAAATATTTATTTGTATATATAAATGACAAAGAGATCAAAGCAACTGGAGAAGGAATAGGTAAAAATGGAAATATTACTGTTAAGCGTTTTTCTCCGAACGACACTATAGATGATATTCTTTTTTATCTTTTTGAAGGATTATCTTTACCTATTCCAATTAAATGTAAGGTAGATTTAAATCTTACCAATATTGCAAAATTACGAAAATATATTGCAAATTTTTATCTTTATAATGTTGAAAATAATAACATTTCACCTGAAGACAGAATAGCAGGTAATTTTTTTGGATATAAAGATGTAGATTATTATAAAGGTTTTATATCAGCATGTTTGTGTATGTTATCTTTAATTGAAAGTAATTTTAGAACAGATAATGACTTACCTGATAATCATGTATTTACGCTTGCTCTTATAAAAATTATGGGTTCAATTCGATTAGTTTCTGAAAAAGCTCTGGAAAAATCGTCTATAAAATCGATTTTTCTAAATCTAAGGAAGTTTTTCCAAAAACTGAAGTTTTTGATAAGCTTCAATAAAATACTAAAACAAACATCTCCAGATGGTAAGATTTCTACGAGCTACGATATTGATAGTTATTTTGACCATCATTGGAATATGGAAAGTTTTTATAAAGATTTTACTGGTGAGATTCAAGGTAAAGTATCAAGCTTTTGTCCACAAATGCAAACAAAATTATTTTATAGAGGATGGAATCATTTTTGCATTCTATCTCTAGGAAAAATTTCTTTAATAGAAGATGAATCTGAACGTGATGTATTATATTCCTCAAAAAAAATGAAATATAAGATTATAGATTCTATTGATTATCATTTAGAAGAATATTTAAAAGAACATCATAATGAATTGTATACATTATGGGGTCGTATAGATTGCTTATTAATATGTGAATTTAAATTAGATGAATATGGATATAGAGAGATAGAAGAATATATGGATCATAATAATATAAAAATAATAGATGAACTTCCATGGAAAGAATATTACAAAATATTTCTCGATTTTAATGAAAATGATAAAAAATATATTGAAAATATCTTCAATCTGTTTAAAAAAGATCAACCTAAAGGATTGAAAATTGCGGCGAATATGTTATTTGCTGAGAAAAATTTATAATAAATAACATGATATATGTACCTTATAAAGATAATACTCTACTAGAAGATGTAGATAAGGTATACAATCTTTATTCAATTGAAATGAATTATAGTGCAGCGCACTTAAGACTGCGAGGATCAACATGGGGACTTCCACCATTTGATCCAATAGAATTGATAGAAGAGAAATTTAAAGGTCTTCAAAAATACTTTAATTATCATCATTATGAAAATTATCATGCTGATTTTTATATTAAAACAGATTTAACTAATGGTACCCCTAAAAATGTAGAAGGATTAGATAAACATACAACTTCGGTATTTTTAGGATTATTTTTGACTGCCGAATTAAAAATAAAAAGAAGAAAATTTAAAAAAAACTGGAAACTAATTTGTGTAACTGGAGATTTGGAATATGATGAGAATAAAAAAACATTAAATCTTTGTCATATTGATGATCCTGAAAAAAAGTTTGAAAATAAATTTTTTGAAAAAGCAAAAAAATGTAGCGGTGAATGTCTATTTCTTTATATCAATAACGAAGAAAAACCAAAAGAAGGTGAATTACAGGGAAAAAATAAAAATATTACTGTTAAACGATTTTCTGAAGAAAATGATATAAATGAAATAATAGATTATCTTTTTGTGCCCTTAAATTATAAAACTGATCTTTTTGAATATGAGCCGGAACAACAGAGATTATTATCAATAATGGAGAAATCAAAAGAGAACAATATAAATTATATTCAGGGAAATAGATTTGATATATTGGAAAAAACAATATTAACTGATCCTAATTGGCATGGTTTTTTAATCCGAGGCGAAGCAGGCTGCGGAAAAAGCGCACTTGCCATGGAGATAGCCAGATGCCTTGTCGGTCAAAAAAGATTATTTGCGCCTATCTGGATTAAGATTCTAGATAGTTATAATAATTTAATCGAAGATATAATTAGTGATCAAAAATTAGAAGCTAATGAAGATGATGTTAAAAAATATATCATTTCAAATATATATAAGCAATTAATAAATAATGAAAATAAGAGTAATAATGAAATAACTATCAATGAAATGTTAGTGTTCATTATTGCTGAATTTAAAATAAAAAAATATCTAATTATTATAGACAATCTTGAATTACTTAAAAATGATACAATAGATAAATTAAAATTTATTTTATCAGATCAAGCAAGAAGTCAATATTTAATAATTACTAGCAGATCTAACTATAGTACTCAAAATTTATTTTCTTTGAAAATACGTGAGCAAATAATACCTAAACTGACATTTAATAAATTGATTGATTTTGTTGATAACATAGTAAATGAGATGGGTGATGACTATTCAAAGAAAATAAAAAGTGATAAAGACTTTAAAGAACTTTTAAAGGTTTTAAACAATGAATTCATTGATAACCCTGATCTTATTATTACGTCAATAAATCAATTGAGAAATAAAAGTGTTATTGAGCTGTCAGATGAAATAAGGATAAGGCTTGGAGGTAAGGATAAAAGTATTCGTGAAAAAAGAATACAAATAAATGAAATCCCTTTTTCAAATCTTAATATAATACAAAAACAGGTACTATATTCATTTTTATCAAATATAAGAGGTAATAAATTAGTTTCTATAAGTGATATTTTGCATAAATTACAAGAAAAATGGGATAAAAATGAAATAATACCTGATTTAAACGAAATATTAGAATATTTAGTTGATTCTTTCTTAATTTATTCAGAAGAAAATAATGGTGAAACTCAATATGGGATAAAAAAATTAACATATATTAACATTCTACTTGAAAAAGAATATTTAGGACCTTTAACTAAATCAGGTGAATATTTAAGAGATGTTTTTATTGATTTAAGATTACAAATTGAAAGAGCATTACAATACGATCAAAGAAAAGAAATAATAAGTAATTTACTAAATAAGATCAATAAAAACAATATTGAAATAAACAAAGAAAAATTAATATTTATAGCTGCTCGTTGTTCTTCAGATCGTGAGATTTTGGATTTACTATATAATTTTGGAAGTGACATTAATTCAATAATGATCGATGGTTTTTTTAATATTACACCTTTTGCATGGGCTATGATTTTTAACTCAAATATGGACATACTAAAATGGTTTTGTGAAAAAAGCGCTACTCTAAAATTTGAGCATTCCATTCTGGGAGGAAATATATTTTTTCAACTTGTGTCCAGTAAAGAAGATGTAAAAGTAATAGACTGGTTGTATAATTCGCTTGATTATGCAAAAAAAATGATTATTAGTTCTGATAAAAATGGGCAAAATATTTTTCATCATACAATTGCTTATGGAATAGCAACCACAATGAAAAATGTTGTAATATTGGATTGGCTTTATAATAAAATAGAACTTAGAGAATTACTTGATCAACCTGATAAACAAGGGTGTACGGTTTGGCATTATGCTGCAGGAAGAAGCAATAATAATATATTAAATTGGCTAAAAGAAAAACCAGAAATTAAAAAAATGATTAAACAACCTGATAATCATGGAAATACAGCTTTTCATTATGCATTAATTAATAATAATTATGATGTATTAAATTGGTTTAGTGATAATACAGACTGGACATTAGGAAATAATAAAAATGGGTTTACAATATTTCATTATACTGCAAAATTTGGTAATGTTAAAATGTTAAATTGGCTTTTAGATCATGCACCAAATGAATATATTATAAAACTAGACAAAAATAATCAAACTGTTTTTCATGCCATAGCGGAAAGAAAAGGATATATATTACTTAAAAATCTTAATCCAATGTTTAATAACACTGATGATGAAAAATATTTCCAGCAAGATGATATTATAACTTCAAAACTTCGTACTCATTATAGCTGTATATACTATAATAAAAAAATTATGGAGATAACTGATAATATTGATGTAATAGAAATCTTTTATAAAAAAGCAAAAGATATAATTAATTACAGAGATATCAACGGTTTAACATTTTTACATGTTGCTGCACATACAGATAATGACATTTTTTTTAAGTGGTATTTTGATAAGGATAACGAAGAAGCAAAGAAATTATTAAATTTCAGAGATAATAAATTCCGTACAGTATATGATATTGCAAAGGAAAGTAAAAGCATTAAAGTTCAAAATTGGTTTGAAAAGTACTTGCTAAAATAATAGATTATATTTCTACCATATGTATCTTATTAAGCATTTTTCTGAGACCTTCAAGATTATTTATAATTTGAGCATTTTCAGGTTCAATCCGCAACGCTTCTTTCCAATCTACCATAGCTAATTCATATCTTCCAATTGCTAAATATGATGCACCGCGATTGGTATATGATGTAAAATCTTTGGAGTCTAATTCTATTGCTTTGGTACAATCATTAATAGCGTTTTGATAATCACCGCTATTATAATAACATAGTCCTCGATCACGATATGCTTCAGAATTATTAGAATTTTCATCTAAAACTTCAGTATAATCTAAAATAGCATTATCATTTTCACCTTTACGCGTATATGCAATTGCACGATTAAAATATATCGAACTAATTATATCATTATTAGCTTTTTTTCTTAGTGCTTCAGATAAATCTATTATAGCTAATTCATAATTCTTCATTTTAATATTTGCGCAACCAGAAAGAAAATATGCTGTAGGAGTAAAATAAAAATGTGGATATTGCTTTTTTAGCACAGAAAAATCTCTAATAGCTTCTTCATAGTTTCCTTTTTCTAAATTGGTATTACCACGTACTACAAAATCCTGAGCTGTTTTACCTCGCATATACATAGATTGTGATAAGATATATTTCGCTTCTGTATTGTTTGGTTCTATTCTTAAAACATTCTCGCACTCTGAAATAACTCTTTCCAGATCACCTTTATAACCATATGTTTTAGCTCTTCCTATATATGCATCAATAAAATTTGGTTTTATATTTATCGCCATTGTATAGTCTAAAATAGCTTTTTCATATTCACCTATTAATTGAAACACAAGACCACGATTATTAAATACAAAAGCATCGTTTTTATTTAATCTTATTGCCTCATTATAATCCGCAATTGAGTTATTGTAATCATTCTTACGGCGATATGCTAAACCACGGTAAGAATAGGCTTCGGCTTCATCTGGTTTGAGTTTTATAGCTTCGCAATGATCTGCAATTGCCAGATCGTAATTACCTTTACGGCAACAATATATTATTCCACGACTGTAAAATGCTTTGTAAAGCGTATCTGTATCCGGTTTTAAATTAATCGCCATTGAGAAATCTTCAATAGCCAGATCATCGAATTTATTTTCAACTTTTGCAATGCCATTAATATAATAAATATCATTACCTTGCTCAGCATATTTAAAACCACGAGCAACATAATCCTCAGCTGTTAGAGGTATTTTTTGTTTTTCATTCATTTTTGTCTCCTTAGTTACTGCGTTCTTATAAAAAATAATAACAACAATTTATAATTAATGCAAGCAAACGCTTTGAAAAAATAGTAGGTTTTATTTAAATAATATCTTTAGGAAATAAAACAATATTCATTTATCCCACCCTCCCAAGCATCCACCCAGAAGCAAACCATTTTAAATCCTTCAAATCCAAAAGCGTTTGCTTTACCTCAATATTATTAGGTTCCAGTTTTTCCTTCGCTTCCAATTCAGCTATTGCACTATCAAAATCAATATTCTTGTAATAATAATCATCTATTCTATCTTTTAGTAATTTATGCGCCTTATTATTATCGTAAATAGCTTTTTCATAATTGCTTATGCGAAAATACGCAACAAACCGATTGCACAAAGCTCTGATATTATCAGGATTCATTTTAAGCACTTCTGTAAGCTCAATAATAGCCTGCCCTATCATCATTTAAAATCATGGTGTCTCACTTAGAAAAAATTCATCAATATTATCAGGAAATTTCTCATACTCTTCTCTATTTTCGATAATAATATTTCCTGCGACTTCATATCCTGCTATCCCGTTTGAAATTCCTTTAATGTAATTCAATCCTTTCTTACGAAATACAAAGAAAAACTCCCTATATTCATCATTCTTGATTCTGAATAACAGGTTAAATGTGTTCTCAGGATTGGAAATCCACTCATTAATCTCCATATTTAATTGTTTAAATGCTTCATTTTTTGTTTCTTGCGTATAACGTGCCAAAATACCTTCAAACGGCCAATCATTTATATTTGTCCTGATTAATCCGGGATAATAATTATTATATGTTTTATTTAAAGTGGTAAAAACAGGAAATTCATTTTTAATAAGCTGAAAGTGAAGGGTGTCCATAGATTGTCCTGCGCCTTGAGAATTGAAGAAAAGAGAATAGTTAACACTTTTTAACTTGGTGAATAAATCATCTATCCATTCTAATGTCCTGCCGCTATGATATTTTTGTTTTAGAGCGGTAAGTCCGTTGTTTTTCGCAAAAATAATAAAATGATAATCCTGAAACGGCGCCCAATTCGCGGTAAGTATAAATTCTTGAGACGAACCTTCTTCAGAATGTAAAACAAAGTATATCAAATTCCCTCTGGGATTTTGTTCAGAAAACTTATAAATTGTTGCTTTCCGTACATTTTTCCGGATATCAATATGCAATTGTTGATACGCATCTTCGTCGATGTAAGTAATATAATCGGGATTATCAATGTTCTGGTATTCATAAAATTGCTTTGTGTTTCGTTTCTTTATTCCAAGAGTAAAAAGCAATTCAGGAATATCTCGATAATGTCTTGTAATTATATGAAATTTAATAAATTCAGATTTACCGCAGATAACTTTTCCTGTTAAACCATAAGATTTTTGATCACCGCAAAATTTAACTTTTCTTTGGACTACATTATAAGTTCTTAACTTATTCTTTTTCTAAACTTTGAAATATACTCAGAAAATATTTCCATTGCTTTATTATTTTTATTAAAGGAATCTTCTGAGATAAAATCCCCTTCACTGGTATAAATTACAAATATATCACCAATGACTGAAAGTAGTAAACTTACAGCAAAAAGAAATTCATCGTCAATGTGAGGGCATATCAATATTGTCTTTTTCATATTTCTCTTCCCTTAATTATTTTTTCCTTGTGTAAGATAATCTGTTCTTCTTCGTTCTCTAATAGCTGGATATGTTGTTTCTGCATATTTATAATGAGAACTAACTTCTACCGTTTTAAGACAACGTAGAGCATCTTCAAAACTTTGTATTGCCTGAATGAGACTGCTGTGAGTTGACGTATCAGCTTCATCACAAAATTGTAATTCCTGTTGAAGGAATGTTAGTTCAATTAATATCATTGTTTGCGGATCGGCGGTTACTTGAGCTTTTCTGAAAGTATCAAGAGATATTGCTATACCTTTTTTGTAAAAAATCCTCCCTTCATGTTCAAAGCCGTCGGTAGAAAGATGCTTTCTACATTCGTATATATTTGCCGCACCGGAAAAAATTTTAGCGACTAAGCCAATCTGACCCAAGCTCTGCCTCTACTTCTGCCATATTAAAGCCGTATTTTTCAAAAAAATCTGTTCCAAAATATTCAATATGTTCTTTTGCAAACTTTGCAAGAAAGACAGGTAATGGCAATTGTTTTAAAATTTGTTCGGATTCTTCTTGGTTGCCTTGTTTGTCAAGTTCAAAAGCCTTTTTAGCAAGTGCAGCTTTTTCTTTTTGCGTCATTAATCTGGATACCGGCATAGTTTTCTCCTTTGTTTAAGTGTATCAGTTAATAAACAACTTCAGTAAGGCAGAAAATGCGTTATTTTGATAAAATATCTACTCTTTTAAAATTGCGGACATTACCCATATAAACAATAATCTTCAAATTTTATCCTAAGCCAATGACGAAAGATAAAGCCAACATCGGCTTTTTACTTTCAATTCAAAAACCTGTCTGTAGTTTACAGGCAGCAAAAACCTATGTCATCGGAGGAAATTATGACAAACACAGAGAGATTTTCAAGCGAAAATTTTGCACTTTTAAATGAAGCTGCTTATCTTCGGGCGCACGAATTTCAAAAAGGCAAAATTCAGCT
>Ga0209755_10003156_pt1 | contig 21067 bp, 18 predicted proteins | sample TergutCo191P1_FD_187301 | JGI IMG/M metagenome (GOLD analysis project Ga0209755, IMG submission 187301) | Cornitermes sp. P1 segment gut microbial communities from Petit-Saut dam, French Guiana - Co191P1 (SPAdes) (version 2) | ecosystem: Host-associated > Arthropoda: Insects > Digestive system...
CCATGTAGTCTGGTTCCATGGTTTTGTAGTCGTTGTCGAAATCGACCCAGCGGCCAAGCCGGGTGATGGCACGCCGCCACTCCTGGACGTAGCGAAGCACCGATTCACGGCAGGCCTCGTTGAATTTGGCAATGCCGTACCGTTCGATGTCGGTTTTGGAGTTAAGCCCCAGTTCCTTTTCTATGAGGGCCTCGACCGGCAGGCCGTGGCAGTCCCAGCCGAAACGCCGCTCGACCTTTTTGCCCTTCATGGTCTGGTAGCGTGGGATTATGTCCTTTATGGTGTTCGGGACGAAATGCCCGAAGTGGGGAAGCCCCGTGGCGAATGGGGGGCCGTCATAGAACACGAATTCGGCCGCGCCCTCACGGGCGGCGACGGATTTTTCGAATATGTGGTTTTCCTCCCAGAAACGGAGTATTTCCTCCTCCATTTGTGGGAAGCTAGTTTTTGCATCGACAGGTTTGTACACAAATTCCTCCAAGGGAAGTTTGGCATAAAAGCCGACGAAGGACAATGAGGGCGTGGCTTTTCCCGCATGAGCCATTGGGCGTATGCAACTCGACACGTTGACACTATAGCCCGGTTGTCATACCATCGTCCTATGCGAGGAAAAAAAACTTCCGCAAAGCCTTTCGAGCCGGAAGACAAGGTGCGGCTTAAGCCGATTTTCGGACTGCGTCCGGGGGTGTACCTTGCCATCGTCTATTCGACCATCCTGCTGGTGATACTCTTTCTTACCCTTGTGCGTCCGGGTATACAAAACCCGGGGGCAAGGCTTGTCTTTTCGAGCGAGCCGTCCGGCGCCGCCCTCAGGATTGACGGCGTGTATGTCGGAACCTCCCCGACCAGCCTTTTTGTCCCCGCAGGGAACCGAAGCATGGAAGTGAGCCTGCAGGGTTTTGAAACGGAACGTTCTGAACACGTCATACCAAGGCGGATTTTTGCGTCCAGGCCGTTCCCCCGTCGCTACGTGCTTTCCGTGACGCTGGCCACAGATGATCCCATCGCCGCCCTTGCGATTTCCGCCTCGGAATATGCGCAGTGGAGTTTCGGCGGCGAGCCTTCGGCTACCTGGCAGGTTCCACGCAGTCTTTCGGAGGGGGTCTACCGCATCGGCCCTGCCGCCGCTGGCGAGGAAGCGGCCCAGATACTCGCCGCTTCCGCCAGGTTTGCGGTTACCCGTGCCGCCATGCGAGATCTCGTGCGGGCCAAAACGCTTGCCGATGGTGGGGGCAATTCGCCTTCGCCCCTGGGCCTTGCCCGTTCGGTTTCGGGAATAGCCGCTTTCCTTGCGGACAACCCGGCAAGTGCCACATGGCTTGCCGAAACCCTTCCCCCGGAATCCGTATCCGTGCTTGTTTCCTCTGCATGGTACCAGCGGCAGCTTGCCGGCTTTGCCGACGTCGTCGCCACGGAATCCCTCGCCCCAAATCCTGCCACCGTGGCCCCACATGAAGTGGGCCTTCCCATGGGGCAGATTCGGGTGGGCGGACTTCTGTTTACTGGGCTTGGCGGAGGCACCCTGGCGCAGGGGGAACCCTTTCCCCACAAGGTACCGATAGACCCTTTCATGATTGCGGTAACGCAGGTCCCGCCTTCCGTTTTCGCCGATTTTCTTGACGCAAACCCCAAGTGGGGCAGGGACAACCTGGAATCCCTGGAACGGCAGGGGCTTGCTTCCGGCGATTACCTTGCCGATTTTGGGATGCTCTCGCCAGGTGGGGGCTGGACCGGCACGGGCATCAATGCGGTTTCCTGGTTTGCGGCAAGGGCCTTCTGCGAATGGCTTACCTCCATGCTCCCCTATGCGCTTTCCGACTGGGAGGTACGGCTCCCCACGGAGGCGGAATGGGAGTTCGCCGCAAAGTCGGCGCAGAGGTGGGACAACTTCAACGGTATTTTCGTTCCCAACAATGGTTCCTGGGAATGGTGCCACGAGCCGTATTCGCACTTTCCCTTCTTTGCGGCATCACCCAGGGCCATTGCCTCGGTCGATTCCCCGGAGCGCCCGGTTCGTGGCGGTTCGTGGCTGAACGCCGCCGGGGTAACTGGCATGGAAACAAGGGCCTTCCTGCCCCCTGCAAGCGCATCGCCCTTCGTCTCCTTTCGCCCGGTCATAGCCAGGAGAGACACGTCCCACATGGATCAATCGGAGCGTTAAATGGCCGAAGGGGTAAAAGTAATCGCCGTTAACCGCAAGGCACGGCACGACTATTCCGTGGACGACAGCTATGAATGTGGCATCGAGCTTTTGGGTACGGAGGTAAAATCATTCCGAGACGGAAAGATTTCCTTCCCCGATGCATGGGCGGAAGTGGTGTCGGGCGAGGTATGGCTTCGTTCGCTTAGGGTGTCGGAAAACCCCTTTTCCTCTGTGTTCAACCACGACCCGGATCGCAAAAAGCGCCTTCTTCTCCACCGTGACGAAATCAAACGGATAAACCGCAAGGTCGAGGAAAAAGGCTACACCCTTATCCCCCTGTCGTTTTACTTCAAGAAGGGAAGGGTAAAGGTGGAATTGGGGCTTTGCAAGGGCAAGAAGATGTACGACAAACGGGCCGACATACGGGAACGGGATTTGAACAGGGAAATACAGCGTGAGTTCAGGAACGGGTAGGGGACAGGTTAAGTTCCGCATCGCTCTTGCGGATATATTCGGGGCCTGCAAATAGGTTGTCGCCGATTTCGGCCTTGTCGATTTTGTCGAAGGCCCGTGTTTCCAGCGCAACCTCCAGCAGGGTTTCGGCATTGCCCCAGCGGATCCCTTTTCCATGTACCAGGGCAGCCTTTATGTTTCCGGCATTCGAATCGTCTTCCTGAAGAAGCATTAATTCCCGATGGAGCATTTCCGCACCGGGGCCAAAAAACAATGCCTGTTCTGGTTTTGGCTGCGGCGAAAGGTTTTCGGCAAGCACAATGGCAATTTCACTAGGCGTTGCGTCCATGTCCCGGCAGATCCGTTCGCCTTTGCGGTACAGGGCGCAGAAAAAGGCCTTTTTCTTTGCGTCCAGCACGGGAACCACGATTCCGGGCCATGAGGAAAAAGGCCAGGCCAGGCAGTCCAGCGTGGGAATTGGGGCAAAGGGAATACCCAGCGAAAGGGCCAGCCCCTTTGCCAAGGAAAAACCTATGCGCAAACCGGTAAAGGAACCCGGGCCACCCATGCACACCACGCCGTCAATGTCCGACGGCCTGAGCGCGGCTTTTTGCATCAATATATCCACGCCGTCCATGACAAGCTCCGAGTGGCGTATTCCTGCGTCGGCCTCGAAAAGCCAGGTATCCCTTTGGCCCTGCCGTTCGGAGGCAAGGGCAACCGAGAACCTATTCGTGGCGGTATCGATGGCAAGGAGGTTCATACGCTCGAACCCCGGACACGAAAGATACGGCTTTGAAGGCCCGTGATTTCGATTTCCACGGTTATCGCATCCCTGGGAATGGAAAGGGGGATACGCTCGCTCCATTCGATGATCGTGATTCCCTCGCCGCCTATGAATTCCCCCACACCCGTGCTTTCGAAGTCCTCGTCCCCGTTCAACCGGTATGCGTCGATATGATACAGAGGAATGACCCGACCATCCAGGCAGGCACCGTATTCGCTTACGATGGTATACGTGGGGCTTGTAATGTTTTCCTTAATTCCAAGCCCTCGGGCAAGGCCCTTTGCAAGACAGGTCTTGCCTGCTCCCAAGCCGCCGTAAAGGGCCACCACCGAGCCTGGCTTCAGGCTTAGGGCAATGCGCTCCCCAAAGGCCATGGTTTCCTCCGGCGAGGCGCAGGCTTTCTCAGTCAGGCAATTCTCCATCCATATGCATCGTGTTTATGGTCTGTTTTAGCGCCCTTATAACTGGAATTAAAGGGTAGTGAATATCGTCAGGAAGTGTAACGATTATTTCCTTGTCGCCGGTTGGTTTTACTTCAATGCTGAACTCAATACGATGCCTTTCCGTTTTATTGACAATTTCCATCACGGCCGTCCCGGTGTACATCTGCCGATAGTAAATGGGGACATTTTTCCGTGCAATGTTTTCAATTGCAATAACTTTCATTGTGATCCTCGTAACTAGATATTTTACCTGCCCCAACACCTATTCGGCTTGGTACGGGCTCTGGAAAATTTTGTCCAACAGACAGGTCTTCTCCATTTTTTCTAAAAGCCGTCATCTCAAGTCCCCCGGTCAGTTATCGGCATACTCATATACCATCGCGTTTATGAAGTTAAGCGACTTCCTAGGAATCTTGAGAAACTTAATGTGCATAACCGTATTGAACCCCGTCCGGTTGGTTCTAAGAACCTCGCCCAGCGCGGCAACGGTAAAATCGTCTTCCCGGGTAAATTCTATTTTTACTTTCTGGCCCGGTCTTATTGGGGCACCGGTTCTTATGGAACACCCACCCGCCGAAATATCCATGATATTTCCCACAAACTGTCTTTTGTCCACGATAAGCTTTTTGCCCATCCCTTCGATGCCCACCAGGTAGAAGCTGGTGGAGATAATCGTTTGCCGTCTGCGGAAACGACGGTTGGAAAGCTTTTTGATTTTACTGGAATGTGCCAGCTTCAATATACGACGGTTCATGGTTTCCATTGAGCCAATGACACGGCTTGCCGTCGAAAAGCCCTTGCTGGATTTGGTGAAAAAGGTAAGGTTTAGCTTGGTGCCTTTGGGAAGATTGACGGGGTTGCCCTTGGTGTTGACTGGATGCTCCACAATCAGAGCTTCCCCCTGCGAGGAAATTATTTTCGTAGGATAATTTTTGTCACCCAGGATAATCATCGCCGAAGTGTTCTCGTTTATATGACGGGTGGAGGTTATTGTAACGGTATCGGTATAGTTTTCTATGATGTTCCTTGTGGCGAAAAGTATCGAAATTCGATTGTTCAGTTCCTCTTCCGAAATGGAAGTCTGCTCGATAAACCGGTAGGCACGCTTGAAGTGCCGATCCATCAAATCGGGAGAGTCAAGGGACTTCATCGGATCCCTTACGTTGTCGTTCCTAAGAACCAATTCCAACATCTTGGTTTGCTCTTTATTCAGGCCTATGTCTTTTGCCATGCGGTGTAGGGTAAAGGCGGAAAACCCACGACGGCGGTGTTTGACAGTGATACGCCCGTCGTTTAAGGCGGAAAATTGCCCCCTGTTTTTGAGAATGGAGATGATGACCAGTATCGCGATAATTATCCCTACGCCTACGAAAAAGAAAATCGCCTCGCTGGTAAGCGTCTCTTCCTGTAGCTGGAAGAACGTCAGGTCTGTCTGAAGGGGAAGCATTCTGACACCTGCAGGGATACTCATTGGCATCTCCCTCCCACCGCGCTCAAAACGGCGGCATGCAGATCCCGTAATCTGGGGGCCATTTCATATTCGGCGATGTCCCCCACCAGAACCGTGTCTTGCTGTTCGTAAGCACCGAGCAGTTCCGTAAGGGTTGTGTGGAAGTCCGCTATATAATCGGCGACGGGAGTGTCCCCTACCTTTATTTCCCCCACGGGGAAGCCTCCGATTTTAAGCACTCCGTAAATGCGGAAAACCTTTTCCGTAATGCCGGAAAAAACGCTCATGGTTTCTGCGGCCCTTGCATCCTTGCCGGTCTGGATGTCAAGGGGAAGTTCCTCCAGACGGTTGCAGACTTCGGACACCAGCATCCCGGTCCTGTCCAGTTCGTTTGTCGGGTCTTTCAATTCCCGGAATCGTTCCTCGACCACCGTGCGGAGTGCCTGTGGGCTGGAACCCTCGCCTGAAAAAGTTTTTATTACCCATTGGAAAAGATCGGGGCCTTGCTCGGCAAGCATTCTGGCCGCCGGGCTTTCCTGCCATTGGATGGCAATGGGGCCTTTTTCCTCAAAACTGGCGGTCGTGTAGATATCGATGGCTTCCATTACCTGCAGAAGGCATTCGGCAAAGAGATCCGTGACGGAGCTTGTGTATATGTCGAGGGTATCCACCGTGTCGATGTCCATGCCGAAACAGAGTTCTATGGAATCGGCGGGTATAGCATTGTCGTCAATGCCGAGACCGCTAAGGCGGTGCCCCGTGCCTTCAAGCCACGCCTCCAATGCGGAAAGTATTTCTCCAACGGTCTTTTCCGTTTCCAGCCGGATGTCGGCATCGGCACCGTTTATCCGTATCCTCATGACCTACCTTTGATTAGTGTTCATAAAATTATCAAACCTTGTGGACATTTGCTCCATCTGCATAAACGCACTTTCCATGCGATTATACTGAATCCTAAGATCCCTTTCCCTGGCCTCAAGCTGGCGATCCATTGTCGCCAGGCGGTTGCTGTCCTGCCTTATCCTGGAATCGATGGTCCCGGTTTTCAAAGAAATTATGCCGCCAAGTTCGACGAAGGGCCTGGCGATGGCCTCCAGGTTAAAGGCAACGCCGCTGTCGATTATCAGGTCGCCGGTGGTGTCCATTCCGAACAGTTGTCGTATGGCCGGAAGGTTGTTCTCCAGGGCCGCGTCAAGCACACTTTCGTTAATCTCAAGGTATCCCCTTAGTCGGGAGATATCAACACCGGGCGTTCCCCTGGCATTGGTGCTTATTCCAATCTGGGACAGAAGCGCAAGCTCCCGCCCCGCGTCTGTGGGGTGGGGCGAGGTAACGATCCTGATCATGCTGTTTCGCAGGTGGTTCAGGGTCGAATCCCCCGAGAATGCACCAAGCCGCTCCCGCATCTCATCGGCTTCCTCCCTTGTAAGATAGGTAAGCTCGTCTATTATGGTCGGGTCGTTTCGTGACAGAACGTTAATCTCCGCCATAAGGCGGTTGTAGTTACCAACCATGGAAATGATCGCATCCTTTACCCTTTCGCGATCTGTCTGGACATCGAGCCGTACTGGTCTATCGGAAACGCCCCTAGCCGTTATGGTAACCCCTGGGATGATGTCGTTTATGACGTTCGAGGGACGGGTCATTTCTATCCCTTCCATGGAAATAATGGCATCCTGGGCTGTGGAAACGGCGTTCAACGGACGGTGCCCGGTAGCCACGGCATTGGGATCCATGACCACTGCGGCCCGTACCATAATTTCCCGGTGGGTATTGGGATTGTCAACGTTTAAGGCCACGATGGTTCTGCCTGCGGCGATTTGCGAAAGGTCGTATTCCCGTTCGACAAATTCCCCCGTGTCGGTGATTGGTGGCAATGTCGCCCTGCTGCCGTCGGAAAAGGTAAGGGAAAGCACGGCAAGGTTGTCAACACGCTGCGGCATCGGCGGCGGCGTCCATTGGGGAAGTGGAGCCGCCGAGGGACTGTTATGTATGGTTATACCGCCGTGTGTAACCGTGCCCGACGTGGGTACGTCCGGGCCTGACGGCGGCTGGGGAACGGCCATGGGTGCCGTATCGACCCTGGTTGCCGTTTCTAGCCTTAGTATCATGGTCGCCCCTGGCTCCACTTGCAAGCCGAACGGAATGGCTGCGGACGCAAAGGAGGGAAGCTCCAGGGTTCCATCGCTTACGGAGACGGGGGTTGCTGGGGAAAGGCCCCCAGGCAGGGTTCCTTCCCTTACCGTTCCCTCGTCAATCGTTATTTCCATGGTTGAATCGATTACATGCTCGATCATTCCCAGCCGCACGGCAAGAAGCTCGGCGTCGTCGGCAAAACCAAGGCGGTTTTCCGCCCCGGTTACCCTGGATTCAATCAGCAAAGACCTGGTTCCGGGCTGTACGGTTAGGACGTTCGCTCCTATCCTGCCGCCGCCCCGTCGGTTTACGGCATCGGCGAATTCCCTTAGGGTTCCACCCCTAAAATTAAATGAAATTTCGTCGTTGCCCACGGTAAAAGTGTAAGTGCCGGCTTCGATTGTGGTTCTTTCGTTTAGGGGAGGGGAGAGGAACCTATCCGCCTGGGCAAGCTGCCTTATGGTGAAGCTGATTTCCTGCTCGCTGGCTTCCCTTGTCGCGGTCGCCGAAAGGATGTTCGAATCGGACGAAAAGGCGGCTCGTTCGTTAAATGGGTTTTGAAAGGAAAAAAGATCCCTGGCGCTTTCCCGCATAATCGTTATGCGCCTGCCAAGATCCTGCCACCATCCCCTTTGGGCCTCAAGACTGGTTATGTTCCTTTCGGTTCTGTCCCTAGGGATGCGTTCGAGTCGCATCAGGTCTTCGACGAGTTGGTCGGTATCAAATCGGCTTCTTAGCCCTGGTATAAAAATGTCAGACATACTACCTTACCCCCTAAGAGTTAAAGCCCAGAAGGCTCCGTAACCAGAACACCCTGGCAACCCTATTGTAACCGGGGTAGTACTAAACCGAGTCAGTTTAGCAGGCGAGCTATACCTGCTCGTTAAGCAGCGAACCATTGGTTCCCTGTTTTCTGTACAGTCGCTGCAGCTCCTCGGGTGGGAGCACCCTGACCACCTCATCAGTCGAGCTGTCAATTACTTTGACAAGTATTTCATTTGACTGGTGGTCCACTACAAACTGAAGCCTCCTGTTAAGGGCCTGACCAGAACTCGCAATATCCACCGCCATGCGGCTTGTCTCACGTTCCTCGGAATTCGACCGTTCGCCGCTTCCTGGCAGGGAAGCCGTCACTTGGACAACGGTCTCCCGTTGCTCAGGGGATCTTGTCTCTCTCCCGGGAAGTTCCAGTGGGGGAATGAGATTCGCACTGACCCCGATACTTGCGATAGGCATACCATGATACCTCCCTGTTCCTAGCTCATCCCACCGTCCCTGGCAGGATCGGGGAAGTTCCCCACCCATATACCCCCAAAGCTTAAATTCAGGGGAACACAGAGCAAGGTGCAAAACAGGATTGGTTTTTTGCACCTTGCTCTGCAGTCTCTCGCCCCATGGGCGCGGACCAAAGCCCGACGAAACATGCAGGTTTAACAATTGCCCTGACAGAATATAAATGCCTGCCAGGGCCTTTAACTAAAAATTAGGGACGGGAATGGCGCGAAATTCCTCGTCCCCGCGTGTAAAAGACAACGTCCAGAAGCCTCTTAAACGCTAAAAAAGATACGTGCCGGAAAACCCAGCCTGTGAGCTTGTCAGTGTTTAGCCTAAGAGCTGAAGTACGGACTGAGGCCGTATATTAGCCTGGGCCAACATCGCGGTTGAAGCCTGGTTCAGAATGACTCCCCTGGTGTACTGCACCATTTCGGAAGCCATGTTCGTGTCCCTAATGCGGGATTCCGAAGCCTGCAGGTTTTCCGCCGCAATGGCGATACTCTGGGCTGCCATTTCAAAACGGTTTTGATAGGCGCCAAGGTCCGCACGCTGCTGGTTGATAATCATCATCGCACTGTCTACCGTACCGATTGCCAGGTTCGCGTCTTCGGGGGAAAGAAGGGACACAGCCCCTTCCTCGCCTTGACCGTTCCGTATGCCAAGAGCCGCCGCCGTCATCTCGCGGATGTAGATGGTCTCGTTCTGGTCCATATTGGCACCGACCTGTAGCACCATCGCGGTTCCGGTATCCTGGGCAAAAGCGCCGGTAAGCATATTCATGCCGTTGAACTGGGCATGGCTTGCGATGCGGTCGACTTCGGCCACCAACTGGGACACTTCCACCTGGATCATCATGCGATCGCTTTCGCTGAAAATGCCGTTGGCTGACTGAACCGCGAGCTCGCGGATACGGTGCAGAACATCCTGGGTTCCCTGAAGGAAGCCTTCGGCGGTCTGTATAAAGTTTACGCCGTTGTGGATGTTGCGCTCGGCCTGGTTAAGGCCCCGAATCTGGCTCCGCATTTGTTCGGATACTGCAAGCCCGGAAGCATCGTCCCTGGCGCGGTTGATCCGCTGACCGGAACTAAGTTGCTCCATGCTTCTGTTAAGGCCCAGTTGTACTAAACCAAGCTGACGATCGGCAAACATTGCGCTCAGATTGTGGTTAATTACCATAAATAACCCTCCATAGGTTGACTTAGCCCAGCTTCCTTGCTGGGATCGCGCCGCAGGAACGTTTCCAGGGACGGTTTCGCGCCGCCGCCCCTAAAATACCGTTATACGAAGCGAAACATCCATCCAATGGCTAGACAAACAAAACGGTAAACCGTCGCTTGCTGGCCCTTGAATGAACGTTTTGCGTCGCCCCACGCGTCAACGAAGGGTTTTTTTCAAAGATCGCTGCTTTTTTTAGGAACACGATGGTTCCTAAAAGTCGCTGGTATCAGCCGCCTGGTTCCCAGACGGCTACCGCATGGAGGAATCGCACGGAACTTTCGTACCTCAGCGTTCCCCCATACGTTATATAATACCATACTACTGCAAGATTTGCAATACCGCAGTGCCTCTTTGGTTGGCCTGTGCAAGCATTGCCATACCGGCCTGGGTAAGGATCTGGTTCCGTACATAGCTGACCATCTGGCTGGCCATGTTGGTGTCCCTGATCCTCGACTCGGAGGCCTGGAGGTTTTCGGCGCCGACGTCTATGCTGCGCACGGCCATTTCGAGCCTGTTCTGATAGGCACCGAGGTCAGCGCGCTGCTTGTTGACGAGCGTCATGGCGGCGTCAACGGTGGCTATTGCACGGTTGGCACCTTCGGCGGTTTCCAGGCTTACGAAAGAGCCGTCGCCGGCATCGCGTATGCCCAGCCCTGCGGCGGTCATGGTACCGATGAAAAGCTGTATTCTCTGGTCGATGTTCGCGCCGACATGTAGCCACATGGAAGCGCTGGGGGCACCTTCGCCAGCGGGCCTTGCGAAACGCCCGGTGAGCATGTTCATGCCGTTGAACTGTGCGTGGCTTGCGATGCGGTCGATTTCTGCCACCAACTGGGAAATCTCGACTTGGATGTACATCCGGTCTTCCGCCGTGTAGATGCCGTTGGCGGCCTGCACTGCGAGTTCCCTGATGCGCTGCAGAACGTCCGTGGTCCCCTGGAGGAAACCTTCGGCGGTCTGGATGAAGGAGATACCGTTGGAGGCGTTGGCCGAGGCCTGGTTAAGGCCACGGATCTGCGCCCGCATTTTTTCGGATACGGCCAGCCCGGAAGCGTCATCGCCGGCGCGGTTGATCCGCAGGCCGGACGAAAGTCTTTCCATGTCTCTGTTGATGGCACCCTGGGTGACCCTGAGGGACCTGTCGGCAAACATTGCGCTTAGGTTGTGATTGATGATCATATAGATCCTCCTTGAATATTTTGCAAAGGCATCCTTGCCTTTGTTTGGTACAGCCGTATCCGCCGCGGTAACCGCGGAATTCCCACGGGGCTACAAGCTTCCTGTCTCTTTTATCGGCGTGTCCACGGTGGAACTTTAGCGCAAATTTGGCGTTTTCCCAAAAAAATCCCTAATCCATGGGGAAGGGCAAAACATCGTCGATTGTGGAACGTCCGCAGAGTGCCATTACAAGGCGGTCAAGGCCCATCGCCACGCCTGAACAGTGGGGGAAAGGCGTGGATCCCTGGAAGTATTTCCAATAGTCGTGATCAACCCTGTGGCGTACCAATGCCTGCTTTTCCTTTGCCCTGGCCTCGGCCTCGAAAAAACTCCGTACACGCCCTGCATCGGTTTCCTCGGAAAAGCAGTTTGCGAGTTCTATTCCCTTGTAATACAGTTCCCAGCGTTCCATGGTTCTGCCGTCCGTGCCGTGCCGTGCCAGGCAGGGGACAAATGCCGGGTAGTCAAGCAAGGCGACGGGCCGATCCCGCCTGAGTTCCGGTTCCACGGCATGGATAAAGATCAAATCGTACAGCACGGCGGTTTCGGTACCGGGCTGGGGATCAAGCCCCAGTCTTCGGGCCTCCGCTTCCAGCCCTCCCTTTTTTGCCACAGCCTCGAAAAGGTCGAACCTGGCGTGACGGGCGAAGGCCTCCGCCACGGTAAGCCGCTCGAAAGGAGGACAAAGACCGTGGGCCGGTTCCCCGTGCCGTTCCAAAAGGAATGCGAACAGTTCCTCGGTAAGCTTCAGCGAGTCCAGGTAGTCCGCATCCATGGTGTAGTACTCCAGCATTGTGAACTCGGGGCTGTGCAGGAACCCCGAGGATTCCCCGTTGCGGAAGCACTTGCAGACCTGGTAAACGCTGACCCCGTGCCTTGCGATGACTTTCTTCATCCATATTTCCGGCGAGGGGACGAGCCAGTAGGGCTTGGCGGCACCCGAGGGAAGGATTCGGCTGGTTTCGAAGACCTCCAGGCAGGATTCGGGGATTAGATCCGGCGAAAGCAGGGGTGTGTCGAGTTCGAGATAACCCTTCGCGTCAAAAAAGGAACGTACCAGCCGGATAATCCGAGCCCGTTCCCGTAGCATTTCCAGTTCCAAGGGGACCGCCAACGTGGCCTAGGTTAGCCGCCTGACCGCATCCTTCCATTTGCGGCCGCGGTCGAATTCGTTCAGGAACATCCCGAAGGAGGCGCAGCCCGGCGAAAGTGCCACCCTGTCTCCCGGGGATGCGGCTTCCAGCGCCGCCGCCGCCGCCGCATCCGCCGAATCGAAGGGGCCTAGGTAGGCGGTTCCGGCTTCATCGAGCATGGGGCGGAGTTTCTCGCTGCCGCTGCCGGCCAAAAGAACGACGGCCTTTGCCTTCCATGCCGCCTTTGCCAGGGGGGAAAAGTCCAGGTTTTTGTCCGTGCCGCCGGTAACCAAAACCACCCGTCCGTTGCCGCTCAGGGTTTCCAGCGCCGCCGCCGCCGCCTCGGGTATGGTTGCTGCGGTGTCGTTGTAGAAGTCTATACCCCCAGCCTTGTGGAACAGTTCCATCCTGTGCTCTATGCCGGGGAAGGATTCAAGGTGCTCCCTTACGGTTTCCGGCGCAAGGCCAAGGCCGAGCAGGGCAAGCCCTGCGGCAAGAAGATTCCGTTTCTGGTGGTACCCGGGGACAAAGGGCCGTGCCGGAACCAGTTCCGTCAGGCTTCCATCGAAAGCCCTTTGGCCAAATTCGCCGTAAAGCCTCGCGAAAGCCGGGCCTTCGGGATCCTCCAGCCAGCCGCCGCTTGTGCCATCGGGCAGGGGGCAGGTGGAGCAGGTCAGGCCGACGGCCCGGCTTCCCTCAAGAAAACTTCTTCCCCAGTCATCGTCCCAGGCGACCATCACGTCGTCCGACCCTTGTCCTTCATATATAACACGCTTGTCGGCGACGTAGGGTTCCATCGCCCCGTAGAAATCCTGGTGATCCGGCAGGATCGTTGTAAGCACCGCCGCCCTGGGTTTGAGCAGGGGGATGCCGGTGCTTCCCTTCATTCGGCCCCTCAAATCCCCCAATTGCCAGCTTGAAAGTTCCAGCACCACGTCGTCGGTTTCCCTAAGCTCGTCCAGGAAAGCGAGGGGGGAGACGGTGATGTTGCCGCCCAGGTATGCCCTTGGGGGTACGGTACCTGCAGGTGCCGAGGCGTTTTCGTATGCCCGTGCCAGTACCCAATGCAGGGCGGAAGTCGTGCAGGACTTACCCTTCGAGCCGGTCACGGCCGTGATTCGTGCCGGGGCGGCGTTCAGGAAAAGGGAGATGTCGGTTTCGATGCGCCTTGCCGCCTTAAGATAGGGGGAATCGGGCCGCACACCTGGGTTTTTTATCACCATGTCGGCTTTCGTGAAGTCGTCCATCTCGTGCCTGCCAAGAACGTAGCGGATTGGCGGTCGCCCCGGATTGCTGGCACGCTCCGCCTCAAGCTGTTCTATGGAAGGAGCGAGGATTTTTTCGTCCCGAAGATCGGTAACGGTAAGCTCCGCCCCACGCCTGTACAAATAACGGGCGGATTCCAGTCCACCCCCGTGCAGCCCAAGTCCCATGACCAGGACTTTCATTCCCAAGAAATCCATGCTAATATATACCATGCGAAAGAGATGCCAGGCAAGATCCCGGCGAAGCACGGGCACTTGCCCCGAGAGGGGGCGAGGTGTCGCAAAATGAGGTGCATTCCGCACTGTCGGTAGTGGACGATACGGGAAAACCTCGGAACTTCGGTTGGTCCAGGCAGCCTGGTTTTTTTTACGATTCTTCGATGGTATGGGCTCCAAGGCGGAAGATTTCCGAATCCGACCGGTACGTTGTTTTCAACTCCACCCACACGGTCATTTTCGAGGTACGGGACGACGGCTACCTGGGATACATGGGAATAACCGTGGTGTCCGGAAGGGAAAAAAAATGCTCGCTTCAGGGCTTCCAGACGCTCCTGCCTTTGGGCCTGTATGGGATGCCTTCGGGAAGCCAGAGCGGAGCGGTGCGGTACCGCCGAAAAAACGCGGTGCTGGACTTTGTTACCATGAATGGCGGGGCCAGGATAATCAGGGCGGATATTCCCAAATCGGGTAACAGCCGCAGCGTTAGGGGCGAGCTGGTGCTTACCGAACCTGTGGAGGATGGTTTCCGCGCGGAGTCCCTTGTATGCAACCTTCCCTGGCGGAACGACGGGAACGCCTTCCGGTACTCCCGTTGCTCGCCGTGGTACACCGTTGAGGGTGTCGTCCAGTTCGGCACTACCGAAATCGTCTTTACCAAGGGAAATTCGTGGGGAATTTTCGACTGGAACCGAGGCGTGCGTCCAAATGCCGACACACGCTATTGGGCATCCGCCTGCGGCCTGGCCGACGGGCGGCTGATCGGCTTTAACGTCGGTCATGGTTCCGAGGACACGTCCGACGGCACGGGAAACGCCTTTTTCGTGGACGGGCGGCTCCACAAGCTGGATCAGATAACGTTTCACATTCCGGTCGCAAACTGGCTTTCCCCTTGGCACTTTACCAGCAACGACAACCGCCTTGATATGACCTTTACCCCAAGGCAGGAAATGATGGATCGCAGAAGGATTTTGTTCCATTCCTTTTCCCGTCGCCAGCTTTACGGCAGCTTTGCCGGCAAGGTCGTTCTGGACGACGGTGCCGCCATTAGTTTCAACAATTCCACTGGGCTTGCCGAGAGGGTAAAGACGAGGTTTTAGGGAAGCTTACTCGTCCTTTGCCTTCAAGACCGCCAAAAACGCATTCTGCGGCAGTTCCACGTCGCCGACCATTTTCATCCGCTTCTTGCCTTCCTTCTGCTTTTCCAGCAACTTGCGCTTGCGTGTAATGTCGCCGCCGTAACACTTCGCCAGAACGTCCTTGCGAAGGGCGTTGACCGTCTCCCGGGCTATGATCTGGCTGCCTATGGCCCCCTGGATTGGGATCTTGAACTGTTGCCTGGGGATTTCCTCCCTAAGCCTTTCGCAGACCTTCCGGGCGCGATCGTAGGCGTTCCCCCTAAAGACAAGCTGGGAAAGCGCGTCCACCGCCTTGCCGTTCAGCAGGATGTCCATCTTGGCAAGCTGGGTCGGCTTGTAGTCGGTAATGTCGTAGTCGAAGGATGCGTAACCCCGGGAAATGCTCTTGAGCTTGTCGTAAAAGTCGAAAAGCACCTCCGATAGCGGCATGTCGTAAACCATCTCCACGCGCTTTTCGTCCAGATAGGTCATGTTTGTCTGCACGCCGCGCTTTTCCATGCACAGCGTCATGATGTTGCCGAGGAAGTTGCTGGGCGTGATGATCGACGCACGGATATACGGTTCCTCCGCGCCCTCGATAAGCCCCTCGTCGGGATATAGGGAAGGGTTGTCCACCAGGATTTCCTCGTCCTTGTTCTTCAGCCGTATCTTGAACTTTACAGACGGCGCGGTGAAAATTACGGATTGGTCGAACTCGCGTTCCAGGCGTTCCTGTATGACCTCCAGGTGAAGTAGCCCCAGAAAGCCGCAGCGGAAGCCGAAGCCTAGCGCGACCGAGGAGTCCTTTTCGTACACCAGCGAGGCATCGTTGAGTTTGAGCTTCTCCATGCTGGAACGCAGTTCCTCGTAGTCGTTGGAATCGACTGGGTATATAGAGGAAAACACCACTGGCTTTACCTCGCGGAAGCCAGGCAGTGGTTCCGGACAGGGGTTGTTGGCCCCGGTCACCGTGTCGCCGACACGCACGTCGCTTACGGTCTTGATGCCGGCGATTATGTAGCCGACCTCTCCGACGGAAAGCTCGCCGGTCTCGACAAGCCCCAGCTTGAAAACCCCGACGGTTTCCACGTCGTAGGTCGAGTTGTTGTACATGAAGGAAATCTTCATCCCCTTCGTGATTTTGCCGTCGAAAAGCCTAAGATGCACAACGACCCCCCGGTAGGGATCGTAGTGGCAGTCGAAGATCAAGGCCCGAAGGGGGGATGCCGGATTGCCGGAGGGTGCCGGGATGAGCGTGACGATTGCCTCGAAAAGCTCGTCGATCCCCGTGCCGTTGCGCGCCGAGACCAGCAGGGCGGTTTCCGGATCCAGCCCCAGATCCTTGTCGATCTGTTTTTTGACACCCTCTATGTCCGCCGCCGCCATGTCGATTTTGTTGATTACCGGCACTATTTCCAGGTTGTTTTCCAGGGCCAGGTACATATTGGAAAGAGTCTGCGCCTGCACCCCCTGGGTTGCATCGATCAGCAGCAGCGCCCCCTCGCAGGAATTGATAGCGCGGCTTACCTCGTAGGTAAAATCGACGTGTCCCGGCGTGTCCACAAGGTTAAGCTCATAGGCCTTGCCGTCCGAGGCGATGTAGGGAATGCGCACGGCCTGGCTTTTGATGGTGATGCCCCGTTCCCGCTCTATGTCCATGTTGTCGAGAATCTGGTTCTGGAAATTGCGGTCATCGACGATTTTCGCCTTCTGGATAAGCCTATCCGCCAGGGTGGACTTTCCGTGGTCGATGTGGGCGATGATGCAAAAGTTGCGGATCAATTGGGTTTCTGCCATAGGGCAAGTGTAGCTGGAAAAGGGCCTTTTTGCTAGACTATCGGTTGTGAGCACAGTGAACCAAACAACAAAAGCCGCCTCGCCAAAGGCTGGCTTCGTGGCGGTGGTAGGCCGCCCCTCGGCGGGGAAGTCCACGCTTATAAACCTGTTCTGTGGGGAAAAGGTGTCGATTGTCAGCGCCGTGCCGCAGACGACGCGCAACGCCATACGAGGCATAGTCAACAGGGAACGGGGGCAGCTTGTCTTTGTCGATACTCCGGGACGCTACAAGTCGGAGAAAAAGGGCAACAGGAAACTGCTGGACATATCCGATCAGGCGGTGGACGATTCGGACACAATCCTTTACGTCCTGGATGCCACCCGTCCCCCGGGCCCCGAGGAGGCGGACATAGCCTGCCTGCTTGCACCCCATGCAGAAAGAACCGTCGCCGCAATCAACAAAACCGACGATCCCAACGCCGATACTGCCCGTGCCCGTGACTTCCTGGCGGAAAGCCTTCCAGCCCTTGGCCTGGATCGCTGTTTCGAGGTTTCCGCGAAAAACGGCGACGGCACCGACTCGCTTCTCGCGGCACTGTTCGACATCGTTGGCGAAGGCGAGCCGTTCTACGGCGAGGAATTCTACACCGATCAGGAAGTCGATTTCCGCATTGCCGAGATTATCCGCGAGCAGGCCATCAACCGCCTACAGCAGGAACTGCCCCATGCCCTGCACGTCGAGGTTGCCGACGCTCAGTTTGCCGCCGGCGACCCTGGGGCTACGTCCGGTCGCCCCAAGCTATGGGTACGGGCCTTCGTCGTCGTCGAGCGTGAATCCCAGAAAGGAATTGTCGTTGGCAAGGGCGGCACGATGATCAAGGAGATTCGCCTTGCCGCACTGAAAGAGCTGGGTCGTATATTCGACTGGAAAATCGATCTGGATTTAAGGGTAAAGGCTGGCGGCAAGGGCCGACGGCATAACGGGGCCACCCCGTAGCGGCGTGCTGGCTTCTATGTGTTCTTGTCTACTCCGAACAGTCGCCTGAAAAAATGGGCAATTGCGTTCCAGATACGGCGTAGAATTCCAGGGTTCCGCAAACGGTAGATGGCCCTTGTCGCTTCCGCAATCTCTTCCATGTTGAAGTCGTGCCGCTGGATATTTTCCTCCAGCTCTATCTCCAAATGGGATAACTCGCCGGCGCTTTCCGAGATCACCGCATTGATTGTACGCCAGCCCAGCAGCTTTGCCGCCTCTAGCCTTCGCTGTCCGGCAATAAGCTGGTTCCTTTTGCTGAGTACTATGGGGCTGATCTGACCGTAGCGCTTAAGGCTTTCCGCCAGTATCGCAATGTCCCCCATGTCCTTGCGAATCCTTTTCTTGACCTTGATGTCCTTTATGGGTACCTGCATTGAATCCCTCGTTAGTCAAGGAATGGGTTGCTTATGGGCAGTGCCAGTTCCTGAATCCCCATTTCCTGCTGTGTACTGGAATCATCGATGGCATCGGGCTCCACTTCTACCTCGCTGCCGATAACGGTCCAAAAGTCCTCTTCCATCTCCACCATGTCCGTGGTTATCGCAATGTCCTGGGTTTCATGCAAAGACGGTACGCTTTCCGCCAGGGTCTCAACGTCGAGTAGGGGAAGTGCGAAATCATCCCCATCCAGCAGTGGGTTGCCCAGTGACCATGCCGCAGGTGCCGCCTGCAGGCTTTGGGTGCCGCCTATTGCCGGGATCGGGGTCGGAGCCGTGGTGACCGGGGGAAGATCCAGGAAAAGATCGTCCGGCAGGGTTGGCATTGTAAATGCGCCAAGGGCGACAGTACTGTCCAGTCCCATGGTGCCGGTGCGTATGTTGTTCATGGCCGTGGTGGTGGACCATAGGGTGGTACCGTGCGTGTCGCAGAACTGCGAAGGCTGGGTTCCCTGTAGGAAGGGTAGGGTAACGGTGCCCTCGTTGCAGTAGGAACTTGCAAGCTGCCCCGAAGTGGCGCAGACCGTGACGTATACGATTCCCGTAGCCGGGCGCACAAAGTCCCGACGTGGAAGCCCCATGTGTATCTCACGCATGTAGCCGCCCCATACCGGCCCCGCCAAGCCTGCGCCCGTACCGGCCAGACCCAGGGAGTTACCAGGTCTGTCGAAACCGAACCATACCGCCGTGGTAAAATAGGGGCTGTATCCGACGATCCATGCGTCCGCCCAGTTCTGGGTGGTTCCCGTCTTGCCGGCTATCGGCATGGTGAACGTTCCTACCTCGTCCCTGAACCCGGTGCCGAAGTGCCTGGCCGCATTGGCCATGGTTCCCTCGCCGGTTCTTTGCATGATCCTGCTCATTATGTAGGCGTTCTGCGGACTTACCACCTGGGGATTCCCCCTGCGCCTTTTCTGTTCGAGAATGTCCCGTTCGGGATCCAATATAACCCTGCCGTTCCTGTCCTCTATCCTGCGGATGGAGATGGGTGTTATGTAGCGGCCTTCGCTGGCGAAGACGGAGAAGGCCCTCGCCATCCGCATGGGCGAGGTAGACGTTACGCCCAAGGCAAGAGGGTATACCCGTGGGAACATCGCGTTGATTTGGTTCTGGTCGGTAATCCCCAGAAGGGCGGCGGAGCGGCTAATCGCCGCGTCAAAACCTATGGAATCCAGTACCTTAAGAGCCGGAATGTTAAGGGACACGTTAAGCGCACGGTGCATCAGTATGCTACCCCTCCATGTTCCCCCGAAATTGATGGGAACATACTGGGTGCCGTCCTCGTTGTGGAACACGACAGGCCCGTCATGGATGAGAGATCCCGCGGTTACCTGCCTTGCGTCAATCGCCGCGGAGAAATACAGCGGCTTGAAGGCCGATCCCGTCTGCACGTTGGCCTGGATCGCGCGGATAAACTGGTTCGCCTGGTTGAACTCGGAGCCACCGACGATGGCGGTTATATGGCCCGTGTGGTTTTCGATGGTGATGAGCGCCCCTTCGACCTCGGTTCGTTCTGTCGAACGCCGTACCCTGTCGAACCCGGCTTGGGTAACCCCCCTGAGTTCTGGGATGCCGAACACTAGGGAGGCCATATCAACGATCGGGTTTATCGCGTTCACGTACCTGGAAATGGCCCTATGCTCGTCCTGCGCCGCAGAGGCCGCATGAATGTCCCCCAGGTCGAACACCAGGGAGAGAAGGTCGATGATGGGCATATAGAGGCGCTCGGCCCTGGCGACGCTTGCATCGCTTGACCACTGGAATTCCCTGCTGTTTGCCCTGGCCAGCCCCTGCGCCATGAACCTTTCCGCCGCCTCCTGGTGTTGGAGGTTCAGGGTCGTGTGGACCGTAAAGCCGTCGCGGAAATAGTCCATCGTGCCGAACATCATGCCGTCCAGTTCACGGCGAACCATCTCGCTGAACCACGGGGCCCTGTCCTCGCGCAGAAAGTACGCCGCAATGGGCGCGCGGGTAAAGTCGAAGTTGTCCCAGAACTCGTTGAAGGATGTGTCCGCCTCATCTCGCGTGGCGAAGCCGAACTCGACCATGCGATCCAGCACGAAACGCTGGCGGTTCATCGCGACGTTTGGGTTGCTCATGGGATTGTGACGTGCCGGGCTTGAAAGCTGAACCGCCAGAATCGCCGATTCCGCCAGGGTCACTTCCCTTGCGCTGTGGCCGAAGAAGTACCTGCTGGCCGCCTCCACGCCGAAAACGCCGGGGCCCATGATCATGTAGTTAAGGTATATCTCGAGTATCTCGTTCTTACTGTACCGTCGCTCAAGCTGAAGCGCCCACCACAGTTCCCTTATCTTTCTGCGGATTGTCTGCTCCCTGCGGTTCGTGAAAAGGGTTCCGGCAACCTGCTGGGTTATGGTGGAGCCGCCACCCCGGTTTACGCCCTGTACCAAACCCAGGGCGGCACGGGCCGTGCCCCTTATGCAGAACCCCCTGTGGTTGAAAAAGTCGATGTCCTCCCGAGCCAGCACCGCATGGATAAGGTGCCTGGGAAGCTCGTCCAGAGGAACCAGTTCCCTTCTTTCGTCGGCGGCAAACTCCGTTATGAGTTCCCCGTTGATGTCCAGCACCCTGGTGGGCAAGGCCGGGGTGAATTCCAGAAAATCCTCTCGGTTTCGTATATTCGCTGTTTCCGCCATGGTGAACCCAAGGCCGATACCTATGCCTGCCGCTACGATGCTGGTAAAAACGGCGAGAACCGTAACAACAACCCTGGAGCGCAGGGAGGTTTTTCCACGTTTTCCCATACCTACAGCCTACAAAAGCGAACGAGAAAAGTCAAGTCGGCGCATTGCCTCAAGTAAAATCAAACCCTAGCGAGGCGATGCCTCACGTGAAAAATCAAACCATGGGAATGGCAGACAATACCGGCATCCCAAGCTGCCGGAGCATAACCCATGGAGCTGACCTTGAAAGAACGAAAAAAACTGACGCGGGTAACCGCG
>Ga0209755_10003157_pt1 | contig 21066 bp, 18 predicted proteins | sample TergutCo191P1_FD_187301 | JGI IMG/M metagenome (GOLD analysis project Ga0209755, IMG submission 187301) | Cornitermes sp. P1 segment gut microbial communities from Petit-Saut dam, French Guiana - Co191P1 (SPAdes) (version 2) | ecosystem: Host-associated > Arthropoda: Insects > Digestive system...
AGATGATTAAATCTGCAAGCGAATTCCCGCCTTTCTTTGTCGCCCCAGCCGACACGACCGTGAGCAAACGAAGCAATCACGGGGGTTTTCGGGCCAGCGCACCGCTGACACCCGGTTCTCTTAGCGAGACAGCCCCTTGTAATATCATTTTTGACTTCGCCAGACCTCAAAACTTTCCAACATTTCCCTGTACGCATCCGCGTCACTGCTCAGAGCAAGAAACCTGCGTGTAGCAACGAACTCAAACAGATTCATTATTCTGCACCCTCAATTGGCAGGTTTGATACTTCCCACAAATCTTTAGGTTGCACCTTTGCTGCTCTCAGCCAACGGGATATACTATCGTGCGACAATGCCATAGCTTCGGGGGCCACCTCACTCAAACTTAGGGCTGAATATCTTGAGGATGTTACTTCAAGAAACCTACAATATAATTCTCGGGAGCATTTTGATTTTGACATTTTATTTTTCCTCAATTGGGTTTTTGCTATTTTATCACGGATTTGTCAAGTAAGTGCGAAACTTGTGGAATATTGACGCTTCCCTTACGAATCAAGCTCTAATCTTCCAAATTATGTGTTGAATATTATGAAATGTGTGACTTTTTAATCCCGGTCAATTTTTATGAAGCAAAGCAAATAAGCAAGCAGGTTGTCTGGTAGGTTTAACGGTAAACTTTGCGCTTGACATGAGAAATGTTGTGCATTATACTGAATGCGTTAAGCGATAAACCTCATTGGCTTTGTCGATAACAAAACTGTGATGGGACAATCTTGTCGGAGAATTAAAAGGAGGACTTAAAATGAAAAATCGGCTATGTCAGTTATTGTTGGTCGCAGTGTTGGCGGCTCTTTGTGTTGCTCTTGTGGCTTGTGGTGAGTCATCAGATTCGCCCACAGGTGTCGGAAGCGCACCTGTGGTAAACGTTGCTCCGCCGGAAGAGATTGCAGAAATCAGTATTGATGTTATAGACCCATACCTTACGGCTACAATTACTTTGGGCAATTGGCCTCCCGATACCGCTCCCGAACATGAGCTTGCGTTGTTTGAGGGCTTTCGCCAAATAATGAACGCCCAATTTCCCAATGTAACAGTAGTCCCTGCATTTTTTTCGTATACATTAAGCAGCTATTTGCCCATGGCAAGGGGTGGAACGGCACCAACTTTGTTTCAGCCGCCGTTTACCGACCCTCAACTGCTTATACAGCAAGGGCTTGTTGCCGATGTGACAGACGCACTGGCGGAATTTGGTCTTTTAGAGAAGTTCAGCCCAAGCTATATTGACCTTTTGGGTGACGAAAACGGCAGAATCTTCGGATTACCCCGTGACGGATATGTTTTGGGAATGCATATCAACATAGACCTTTTTAGAGAAGCTGGTCTTATGACGGAAGATGGCTTGCCAATGGTTCCACGTACACTTCAAGAAATGGCTGAAAAGGGTAGAATTATAAGAGAAGAGACCGGCAGAGCAGGGCTTGTTTTTCCCGCCAGTGAAACCTTCGGTGGATGGTTGTTTACAAACATTGCATGGAACTTCGGCGCAACGGGCGAATATGCGCTGCAACGTCAGGAGGAGGATGGTCGCTGGGTGGCGAATTTCACTTCTCCCCCCATGATAGAGGCAATGTATTTTATGCGCTCGTTGCGCTGGGAGTATGACATTCTTAATGCCGATGCCACCACCACCAACTGGGCAGGCACTCACAATATTTTAGGGACGGGTATGGCAGCTATGAATTTAGCTGCCAACGATTCCGTTGCCGAACCCACTGCGGGAAGAGGGCTTCCTGTGGATAGCTTTGCTTTAATCCCATTCCCTGCCGGTCCCGGAGGTTCGTATGCACTTACAGGCGGAACAGCGTTTATGTTTTCGCCTGATACAACCCACGACGAAGCCGTTGCGTCATTGCACTTCCTCAACCTAATAGGGGTGCTTCCGTTTGTAACGGACGATACCATTGCAGCTCAACGCGCCGGAGCAGCGGCAGCCCGTGACCGCGGTGTGCCTGTTCTGCCCGGTATTCCCGCATGGAACGATGAGGGATTTATAGCCATGCAACGCGCCGTTGCCGATGAGTTCTCAAATGTGGATATGCGATTGTACGATGATTTCTTTAACTCTTTTGTTGACGGTTCCATAACCCTGCGCGGGGAAGAGCCTGTATTTACTCAGCAGATGTACCGAGACCTTACGGCAGCAATTCAGCGTATTATAACCCGCGAAAATGCCGATGTTCTGACAGCACTTCAACAAGCAGAGGAGCGTTTTCAAGAATTTCTGGACGATGAAATAAATAGATAGGAGTTGCACGCAATGAGAAAGTTAAAGCAAAATGCCATAAGCTGGCTCATTATGTTGCCCAGCATAGCTCTCTTTGCGTTTTTCTTATGGACTCCGTTGTTACAAAGCGTCCGAATGAGTTTCTACAGGACAAGAAATATTGAGCTTGTGGAGTTTGTCGGGCTTAGTAATTATATAAGCATTTTCGGCAGACAGGAATTTCGGCAAGCCCTTGCCAATACATTTTCTTACACATTTTGGTCTTTGTTGCTTGGTTTCTTTGTCCCTATACTGTTAGCACTGGTTATCGGTGAAACAGTAAGGGGCAGAGGGATTTTCCGCACGATTGCTTATTTGCCGAATATTTTACCCGGACTTGCCGCCATGATTTTGTGGAGTGCTTTCTTTTCCGCAGAGGATACGGGTGTTATCAATATAATTCTCGGGCATCTTGGTTTTGAGTCTCGAACATTTTTGACCGAGGTTAATTTGGTTATACCCATCATCGTATTCATCTCGACATGGCGGGGCGCAGGGGCAACTGCACTTATTTACATGGCGGGGCTTGCGGGTATCAACCCGGAGCTTTACGAGGCTGCAACCATAGACGGGGCGGGTATTTGGAGACGAATCCGCTATATTACCGGACCGGCTATCTTTAATTTGGGAAGCACGTTGCTTATTTTACAAATTATTACCGTATTCCAAATTATGTACGAGCCGCTTGTTTTGACAGGAGGCGGACCGGATAATGCTTCCATGTCTTTAATGTTGCTGATGTGGAATTATGCTTTTGGCGGCGCAATGGATTTTGGCAGGGCTTCTGCTGTAGCTGTTGTTACCGCTGTTATCCTGCTTGGCTTTACCGTGCTTTACTCCATTATCAATAAGCGTAAAATCGAATGGGATTAGGGGGCAATCATGAGAAAAAAAAGAAAAGCGGGACTTCCGAGAACGGGGATTATCCGCGACTTCGATAAAAAGACAATAGGAGTTAAGCTTACACTTGCTGTCGTTTATATTATTTGCGCTGTAATCGTGATTGTTTCGATTTTTCCGATATTTTGGGTTTTCATGGCGGGCTTTAAGGATTTACGGGAATTTATGACAAGTACGGCTATCATGCCCGAGGTGTTTGATTTCGTACGTTATGTGAGAACATGGAATCAGCTTAATTTCCTAAGCAATTATATCAATTCCTTTTATGTCATCTTAGGAAGCGTTATATCCGCTTTGGTGTTTAATGGGCTTTTGGCTTATGGGCTTACCATTTTAAAGCCAAAAGGACACGGAATTGTGAATAAACTGGTTATAGGTTCTCTGCTGATACCAACTACCATTGCCTTGGTGCCGCTGTTCATTAATATCCAAAACTTTAATATGGGTGGTTTTTTTACCCCTCTTTGGTTGGCAGCAGGTGCAAATGCTTTTCAAGTAATCCTCTTTAAGCAGTTTTTTCAATCTTTGCCCCCATCAATTTTAGATGCAGCAAAAATTGACGGATGCGGTCAACTGTCGATATTTTCGAGGATTGTTATGCCGCTGTCAAAACCTATTTGCGTGGTTGTTACCATTTTTACGGTAAATGGTGTTTGGAGCGACTTCCTGTTACCCTATCTTGTATTGGGTGTAGGAAGATGGCAAACGGTAATGGTACGCCTTTTTGTATTCAGCACCCAGCAGACAATCAATAATGACGATTTGATGCGTGCAGTTGTATTTTCAATGATTCCGCCCATCATATTTTTCTTCTTCTTCCAAAAAACGCTTACAGAAAATATCACTACGGTTGGTATCAAAGGATAAATATTTTTGAGAGGGGCGTTGAAATGTCAAAAGCGGCAGACAAGTATTTTTTGACAGATGAGTGGAAAATAATTGAGAAAGGCTTTGACCCGAAATATTCACGTGTGAGTGAATCTGTGTTTGCATTGGCAAACGAATCACTTGGGGTCAGGGGATATTTCGATGAAGGCGGCAGTGTAGACAGTTTACGAGGTGCCTATGTGAACGGCGTATATGAAACTGAAAATATTCCCCGCTCGTATTGCGGCATTGTAGATAAAATTCATTACATGATTCCTGCGGCGGACTGGCTTTACACAGAAATTGTACTGGACGGCGAAAAACTGGATTTGGGATGTGTTAATTTTTCCGAATTCGTAAGGGAACTTGACATGCGTTCGGGCGTCCTTGTACGGCAATTTGTATGGCATACAAAATCCGGCAAGGATTTGCAGCTTACCTTCCGTCGCTTTACAGACATGACCCATGGAGAGCGGGCATACCAACGTATTACATTTCTGCCTCTTAATTTCTCGGGACAAATTGAATTGCGCTCGGGTATTAATTTTGACGTAAAGCATCAAGGACGGGACGCTTGCTTTTGGGGTGAATGCCGTACTGAAACGGGGATGAATTCATATGCCATTCAATCCCGCACTCTTTCCTCCGCACAAGAATTGTTTGTCGGGGCTGTAATGGACATCAATGGCAATGCCTGCCGGGAAAGCAAATCTGTTTTCGTAAATATGGAAATTGCGCTTGAGGAGGGTTGCCCATTAAATGCAGACAAACGGGCAGTGGTTTTGTTTAACTATGCCGAAGGAGAAACCCTTTGGATGAATGGTCAAGAGGCTTTGCGCAATACGGAGGCTGTTTCCCTTGACGACGCCCTTGCCGCTCAAGAGGCTTATTGGGCTAGGCATTGGGAATTGTCGGACATAACAATTGAAGCTGCATTACAGGAGGAAGAAGTCGCTGTAGCGGAAGAACAGCAAGGCATTCGTTTTTGCATCTTCCAAATGGCGCAAACCTACAGAGGCGGCAACATATGCCATAATATCGGTGCGAAAGGATTGACAGGGGAAGTCTACAGCGGTCATGCCTTTTGGGATACGGAAACATGCTGCTTGCCGTTTTATCTTTTTACGAACCCTGCGGCGGTCAGAAGCTTGTTGACATTCCGTTACAACACATTGCCCAACGCAATAGAGCGGGCGAAAATGCTGGATTGCGAAGGTGCTTGTTATCCCATTGCCACATTAAACGGTGATGAAGCCTGCAACCTATGGCAACATGCCAGCCTACAATTTCAGCCGAGTACCGCCGTTGCATATGGCATATGGCATTATGTAAATGTTACCGGTGACAGGGAATTTTTATGGGAATATGGTGCGGAAATGCTTTTACAAATATCCCGTTTCTTGGTAACTCGTGCATCGCAAAATCCTCACACCGGTGAATATGGATATTATGGCGTAATGGGACCGGACGAATTCCATATGATGGTCAACAATAACGCCTATACCAACTATATGAGCAAGCGTTCCCTTGAATATGCGATAGAAACTCTCCGCTCCTTTCAAGGGGAAATGCCGGAAATGTATATAGCACTTGTTGAAAAAACAGACTTGAAGCCAAATGAAACAAACCGTTGGAAAGATGTTGCCGAAAATATGGCAATGCCCGTAACGGCGGACGGCTTAATAGAGCAGCACGACGGATATTTTGACCTGCCTTACATTGAAGTAAAAGACATTCCGGTTACGGATTTCCCGCTGTACCATAACTGGTCATATGACAGGATTTACCGCACAAGCATGATTAAACAGCCGGATGTGCTTATGTTTTTGTTTTTATACAATTCCTCTTTTTCTTTGGAGGAAAAGCGACTTAACTATGAATATTATGAGCCTCGAACCATTCACGAATCATCACTTTCTCCCTCTGTTCATTCCATACTTGCCGCAGAATTGGGGCGCATGGATGAGGCGGTAAAATTTTTCGGCTATGCGACGCGGTTGGACTTGGACAACTACAACCGTAACACCTGCGAAGGGTTGCATACTACCTCTATTGCCATGGCTTGGATGAATATTGTATACGGCTTTGCCGGTCTGCGCAGCGATGGCGAAATCTTGAGTTTTGCACCTCGTTTGCCCGACCGTTGGAAAAAACTTAGGTTTTCAATTACATGGCAAAACCGCACAATTGAAACAGAAATGTTGCGGGATAAAACATCATTTGCCCTGCGGCAGGGTGAACCGGTGGAATTTATGGTTGACGGTGAGCTTATCCGTATATCTTAAAAGATATGTGGAATTAAAAAGGAGGAATGCAGAATGAAACAAAATGACAGGCTGAAACGTGTTTTAGCCGGGTGTGTGGCGTTAGCAATGCTACTTACCATGTTGCCGGGCTTTGCTGTGGAAGCACCCGCTGAAGCATTTGCCGGCAGTAGTGGCGTGCAGGGAGTAGTGACGCCCATTCCCATTCACTACAGCATACCTCGCCTTAGCGGGATGACGGTTCAGGCTGGCGGATATACCCTTGACGTTGCAAACGTTCGGGTAAACACCGCCCGCAGGTGGATTTACGCACCTATTCCCTCGCACTATTTCAGGGACAGCGGCGTGGCAATGTTTGACATGACCGAAGGTGTTGTTGAAGTTAGGGTAACAAGACCCGGTGTTACCTCCGCTGTGGTCCGTCCGTCAAGAGCCGGCATAACTCCGCGGATTGAGGGTAACACTGTTATCTTCAATATTTATGAATGGGGTCAGTATGTTGTGGAGTTTAACGGCGACCCCTTGACACATGCATTACAGCTTTTCGCTAACCCACCATTTGTACCCAGCCCAAATGCCAGACAAATTACGGGGCGTTATGATGGCTTGCTTAGGCTTAACAGTAACGAAACCGTAGCCCTCATGCCCGGCTCTGTTGTTCGTGGCACTGTTGTAGCCGGCGGCCCTCCTATAAACGCTGCGGGTACCAATGTCGTCAACGCTCGGCTGGAGGGGCGCGGCATAGTTTGGGGTAATGGGCCAACGCCTGGCATGAGCGATGGGCAGGCTTTTGACCCCGGTTTCAGTAGCGTACGAATATGGGGCGCAGATGGTGTTACGATAGACGGAATCGCCTTTCTTAACCCGTCTCGCTGGGCTGTTGAGTTTAGGCACTCCAATAACGTAAATCTCCATAATGTAAAGATAATCAGTGCCGGTAACAATGCTGATGCTATTACTATGCAAAGCACCAGAAATGTGACTGTGGACAGAAGTTATGTCCGTTCGTGGGACGATGTCATTGTAGTCAAAAACTATACCAATAGGAGCAGCTACAACCATCGGTATACAAATCTGGTTCTGTGGGCTGACTTGGCACAGGTCATGGAAATAGGCTACGAAACCAATGCTGCCAACGAGCCTTGGTTTGCTCACTATTCCCCCGGACCATTTGACCGAAACGCCTATATCAGAAATATTACCTTTGAGAACATTGATGTAGTAAACGCATTTCATAATAACGTTATATCCATTCACAACGCCAACAGAGCCAGGATTGAGGATATTACTTGGCGCAATATTATAGTAGACAATGTAAATTTGCAAGGCGGCTCATGGTTTCAGAATCTGATTGGCTTCCGTAACTGGGGCTTCCCTCATTGGTTCCAAGGATACGGAGTAGGACGGTATGGCAGTGCTGCCGACGCTCTTGACGCAGATGGCCACTGGTCAATACGTAACGTCTTGGTAGACGGCGTTTGGGTAATGGGCGGCAACCGTGGCAATGCACGTTGGGGCTTTGACGACAGAGGTGGGCGCAGACCTATCACCGGAGTTACCATTAGGCGCGTGTTCTGGGTACCCGGCAGCGAACCTATGTGGGCTAATATGGCCGGTGCACCCGGCGGCGTGAGCTACACGGCCAGTCCCTTCGAGCCACCACCGCGTGCTGCTGTTAGTCAATCCCCGGCACCTACACCTACGCCTACACCTACGCCAGCACCTACGCCTACACCTACACCTCCCCCCATACAGCACCCCCCGACAACAGGGGTACGACTTGGTTCGGATACACCTGCCGGAACAACCGGGTATATTGCTGCCAATCTGCACCATTGGGGTATAGTCCCGTATCCTATGGGAGGCACTGCTACGCAGGTGCGTTTCAATCTGTCTCATGGTTCTTTTGACCCAGCGAATACCCAACTGCTGAGAATAGGCACTGGTCCGAACGGTACTCCTCACCCCTTTGCCGGCACTTATGTTGTGCACCCTGACCATATCATTCTAACCTTGGCATCTCCCATCGTTGGCTTCGGCAGGGATTCCTATGTACCCGGAATGTTTCCTGTAGAGATTACCAATGTCACCGTTGGCGTTGGCGGGGCTTCATATTTGACCATGCAACGCGGCATCAGCGGAACATGGCATCCTCTCACAAGAGGCTCTAATATGACTCCGGTGCGCCTTTCCCAAGAGCCTCCCGTGCAACCAGCTCCAACCCCGGCTCCGGGAACAGGAGTACGGCTTGGTCCTAATACACCTGCCGGAACAACCGGGTATATTGCTGCCAATCTGCACCATTGGGGTATAGTCCCGTATCCTATGGGAGGCACTGCTACGCAGGTGCGTTTCAACCTGTCTCATGGTTCTTTTGACCCGGCGAATACCCAACTGCTGAGAATAGGCACTGGTCCGAATGGTACTCCTCACCCCTTTGCCGGCACTTATGTTGTGCATTCTGACCACATTATCCTAACCTTGGCATCTCCCATCGTTGGCTTCGGCAGGGATTCCTATGTACCCGGAATGTTTGCCGTAGAGATTACCAATGCCACAGTTGGAATCGGTGGGGCTTCATATTTGACGATACAACGCGGCATTAGCGGAGCATGGCATCCCCTCACAAGAGGATATAATATGGCGGCGGTGCGTCTCTCTCAATAGTGCCCCCTGGAATGCGAAAGAAGCAAGAAATTTATTTAACAACAACAAAAAATGCCGCACAGAGTGCGGCATTTTTTGAATATTATAGATAATTCATCAGTTCAGGCAATGTATTCAGACTATGATGTGCTAATTCGTAATTTGCTGCATCGCCCATTGCGAAACAAATAAATCCTCCGGCTATTGCCGCATCCACTCCGGCACGTGCATCTTCAACAACTGCGCATTTTTCGGGTGGAAGAAGCAGGAACTCTGCTGCTTTAAAAAACACCTCCGGGTGGGGCTTGCTGTTGCTGATGTTGTTGCCGTCGGACAATGCATCAAACATATCGTTCAAGTTGGTTTTCTGAAGAATCATACCGGCGTTTTTACTTGAAGAGCCGATTGCCAGCTTATATCCTTTATTTTTTAAACTGTGCAGAAGTTCCCGCACTTCTTTTTGTACATCATTCGGAGTTAAATCCTCCAAATATATGCGATACAGTTCATTTTTTTCACTGGCAAGCTTGACCTTTTTTTCTTCGGTAAAAGTATTGTTGGAGTTTTCCAATACAATTTCCAAACTTTCCATTCGGGAAACGCCTCGAAGGCGATTATTGACCTCCCTGTTAAATGGAATGTCAAGTTGGTCTGCAACTTTCTTCCATGCACGATAGTGCAATTCGTCTGTATGAACCAGTACGCCATCCAGGTCAAAAATTATGCCTTTGATTTTTTTCACTGTTATCACCCTTCAAATATCATAACCTCCGCCACCTGCGCACCATTTGTGCGAGCGGCGGAGTTTGCCGTAAATACAAAACGAACATATCTTGCCGCAGTTGGGTTGAAGTCTATACGAACGGTGTTTCCTGTGTCGGGATGAAAATCGTGCCGTTCTTCCGGTGTAATAGTGGTGAAATTGTTACCATCTTGGCTTATTTGGACTTCAAAGGTTTGACTGCGCGGTTCCCACAAGGCGGACGGGTTAAGACCCAAAGCCACCGTTTGGATATTGCGCACCCCGTCAAGCTCTACGGTTAGCACACCCGGGAACCCATTGCTTTCCCAATAGGAAAGGAGTTCGCCATCTACGGCATTTCTGCCTATAAAAGTTTCTGTTACCGACGACACGGCTACAGGCCTGTTCAGTGCCAAGTTGGGGGTGTCGGGCAAAGCGATTATATTATCCAGAGGGTTAGGAATGCCTACCGGCCATTCGGTTTCTGTTTGGTCAGGGGCTCTTACAATTGTAAGATTGACATCAAGATGTTCCGGCGTGCTGATGAAGGCAAATACGGACAATCCCCCCGACAACACAATCACGGCAGAAAATACATATATCAGGATTTTTTTCATTGCTTTGCAGCCTCCTATTCTATGGTTACATTAAATGCATAGTCATTTACATTTGCCCTAAGTGCTTCAAGGGTTGTGATTCTCTCGCCTAAAATGTAAATGTTACGCATGGTTACATTTTCAAGGGTGTGTTCGGCATTATGTCCCCAGAAGTTAGAGTTAGGCACATTGCCGTCCAAGGTGTTGTGAACAATTAGCCCGTCTATGGTAATATCACGAATGCTTCCCCATTCGTCGAGGATGGTGGACCAGTGGGTTTTCAGCATATGGAACTCTATCAATTCATTGTTGTGTCCGTGGTCTCCACGCATGAAAGCATTGTCAACAATAATATTTTCCCAAAGGATATTGTGAACAAATGCGTCATCACTGTTGTGTATGCTGATGATAGGTTTGTGGTTATTGTACAGAACATAGATGTCTCTGAATGTTATATGAGATATTTCGGGGTTGATGGTGCGCCCCAAGTTTGTTTCGTAGCCGATTTCCATTGACTGTGCAAGGTCTGTCCAAATTTGAATTCGCTCGAAGGTAATGTCCCTTGAAGAACCTGCATAATTTTTGATAACCAAAGTATCGTCCCATGTGCGGGCGAAAGAGTCCACGACATGATGATTCCTGCACGACTGGAAAGTAAAACCGTCACCATTTTGTCTGCCTGAAATGATTTTAATATTAGAAGCAAAGAGGTCTTGGGAGTTGTAGGAGTTGAATTTCCACGCATTCCCGTTAATAAGAATAAAACCTTCGGCTGTGATGTTTCTGCTGTTGCGTATATCAATGGGAACGCGAGCGGACGCTCCGGGTTGATTCCATGCAGGGAAATCGCAACCACATATAATTCCTCGCCCGCGGATTGTCACATCTTCGGCGTTATCCACAATCACAACCGAGTGCAATACGGCTCCGCCTGATATATACAGCGTTTGACCGCTTTCCAATATGATGGAATCAAGAGTCCAATGTCCCGGCTCAATGAATATTACATTGGGGTCATTCCTGTCGGGTATGTCCGTTTCAAGCGGGTTGGCGAATATATGTGTGGCTTGGTTCACATTATCATTGAACACCACGGTATAAAAACCCGGTTCATTTATTGTAAAAGTTACGCGGTTATTTTCCACGATTGGGGTTATCCCGTGGGCAGAAGGCAGAATTACGGCACTTTCAATATCCCTGCCAAGCCCGGGCAGTTCGATTTCAATAGTGACTTCACCTTCAAAATCGAAATATGTCATGGGGGTTCTGGAAGGGATTGTGTTGGCATTCCAGATATGTTCGTGATTAACCATAACATCGTACACAAAAAGTTCATGCCCCTCTACCCAAATTGATGCCATTCGGGATGATGTCATAATGCTTGGACCTTCATACAACACAAGGGTTGGCGCACCCTCGCCATTTGAAAGCTCTGCGGCATTAAGTCGAGGGGCAATGTCGGGTGCAGCAAACATAAAAACAGCAAACGCAACAAATAAAACCGCAATGACGCCCAAGATAATTATAGGCATGGAAACAACTCTCTCCTCTTTCATTTTAATACCTCCACATTATGATATAGTTTAGCGTTAAACTTAGTTGGAATCATACTATACATACATATTATATGCAAGAAATATTTTGTATTGACAATTTCATAGTAAAGCGATAAACTACTTTTAAATAACAAAACTCAAATTTTGGAAGGAGATGTGGGAAATGAATACCAATTTCAAAAGAATTATTATCCTTGCGGTGCTTTCGGTTCTCTTGGCATTTGTTTTTGCCGCTTGCGGCAGAGGCAATGGAGATGGAGACAACCAAGCTCAACCCGATCCCGGTGAAACGGTAAACGAACCCGCACAGCAACAACCGGCAGAGCCTCCCGTCGTTACTGTGACTGTGCCCGATGTGTTTCGATGGAACAACTTTGTAGGACGAGACCCACACAACAGACCCGAAACAGCTTCGAACGGTTTGCCCATATGGTGGGATAACTGGGCAAATATGCGAACCTCAAATGTTGACGATGGTGTGCAAATCGAATTTCGACCGGGTGCATTTGACCCCGAAGATTTTGACGATTACGATGATTTCTTTGCCAGAGCCGCCGACTGGATGGGCAACTGGGGCGAAGCAATTGATATGTGGGCTTATGATGGTATTTCATATTGCAGATATATCACCATTCGCATGAGAGGTGTGGTAGGTGGTGAAGAACTCGCACTGATGCTTCATTTCCAGCCAAATGATGGTCCTTCCTTTGTAGCTCGTTTTTCCGACCTTACTCTTCGCGGCGGCGGTAATCCTCAAATCACCACCGAGATGCAGGACATCGTTATAGACCTTGAAGCCTCCGGGTTTCCGGGTATGACCAATCGTATGCATATCCGTGCCTTTGCAGAAGCCTCAATTGTATTGCATGAAATCTATTTCTCATCACCCATTGAGCTTATTGATACCACAAGCAACGAAACGATTCATGCAGGATTTTTGGTTGAAGCATCCGGCAACCCTGCCGATTTGCCTATAAGGCAATTTATGAACGCCGCCCGCGGTGTGTTTCCATGGAATGGCTTTGTTGGACGCGACCCTCATAACAGACCTGCGCTGTCAGCCGGCGGTGTGCCTATATGGTGGGATAACTGGGCAAACTTACGTGCCGCAACCGTTGACGATGGTGTGCAAATCGAATTCCGACCGGGTGCATTTGACCCTGAAGATTTTGACGATTACGATGATTTCTTTGCCAGAGCTATGGATTGGATGGGCAATTGGGGCGAAGCGGTTGATATGTGGGCACTCGACAATATCTCATTTTGCAGATACCTCACAATCCGTATGCGGGGTGAACAGGGCGGCGAAGAGAACAGGATTCTCCTTCACTTCCAACCCAATGACGGTCCCGTATTTGCGGCTCGCTTTTCCGACCTTACTGTTCGCGGAGGCGGCAGTCCGCAAATCACCACAGAAATGCAGGATATTGTGATTGACCTTCAAGCGTCCGGATTCCCCGGCATGACCAACCGTATGCATATTCGCGCCTTTGCAGAATCCACCATTGTTCTTAACGAAATATACTTCCACGGTGCAATTGCACCCATTGACACCGATAGCAACGATACAATACACGCAGGATTTACAGTAACCGAAACAGTAGACCCTGCCGGGTTGCCGCTTAGAGATTTTATTGCAGAGCTGGATTAAGAACAAATAAGACAATCGGGAAATGGGGCTGCTCGGTGTGAACAGCCCCATTTTTATAGGAAGGTGAATTGCACCATGGACGTATGGACAATAGAGCGAGAGGGATACAACCCCGAGGATGCGGCGGGCAATGGCAATAGGTTTTTAACAGGAAACGGATTTCTTGGTGTGCGTGGAACCCTCGAAGAATACGGTGCGGAAAAGCAAGTGGCAATTAACCTTGCGGGTGTTTATGACCGTGCAGAAAATCAAGCATGGCGCGAGACTGTAAACGCTCCTAACGGGTTATTTGCCAAAATAGAGAATATGGGTAATGTAGTTAGTCATAAACAAAGTTTAAATATAAGACATGGCATACACAGCCGTGAAACAATCTATGAACATGCACATTTACACACCCAACGTTTTGCAAGCATGGAAAACCCCAACCGGCTTTACCAGCGTATTACGGTTGAGCCTAAAGGTAGGGGAATCACGCTTATTTGCGGTATTGATGCAGAGATATGGGATATAAACGGAAAACATTTGGTAAATATGAAAAGCGAGGGCGGGGATACCCTTAGTGTTTCTGCCGAAACATATGAGAAACGGCAACCCATAACTGTTTACGAAACCTGCGATAAAACCCAAGACGAGATTCGCATTGTTGGCAACAGTATTTTCAGGATTTTTAACATAAAAGAACGATTTGTTTTAGAGCGTGTTATTACGGTTAATGCCCCTCCGGTTTTCGATTCATACGACGGGGAATTAAAGAAGCATATAATGAAATGGGAACAATTTTGGAATAATTCACATGTAAATATAATAGGTGATAAAAATGCGCAACTTTCCTTGAATTACAGTTTATATCATTTGCATTGTATTGCCCCGCGTCATGGGGATGGTTTAAGTATTGCTGCAAGAGGTTTAAGCGGACAGGTTTACAAAGGTGCGGTGTTTTGGGATACGGAAATATTTTTAGTCCCCTTTTTCACACTTACCGAACCGACACTGGCAAGGAAGTTAATTGAATACCGTATTGGTGGGCTCAAAGGTGCTTATGCAAAAGCAAAAGAATATGGCTTTGAGGGTGCATTCTTTCCTTGGGAAAGTCAAGACGGCGGCACGGAGGGCTGCACCGATTTTAATGTAACAGATGTGTTTACAAACCGTCAGGTTCGCACTTTTTTCCGGGACAAGCAAATTCATATATCGGGAGATATTGTATATGCCTTGTGCAAGTATATGGATTGGACGGGAGATAAAAGCATTTGGGACTCGGGGGGGCGTGCGATGACGGAAGCCTGTGCAAACTTCTATCTTAGCCGCGCTTATTGCCGCCCGGGAAGCAATGTGCTGGAGTTTACCGACGTAGTTGGACCGGACGAATACCATGAACGGGTGGATAATAACGCATTCACAAATCAAATGGCTGCTTATACTCTTGAAAAGGCAGGAATGGGCAGGGCGGTACGCAAGCCGCAAATAAAAAACGGCATAATAGAGCAATTCGATGGATATTTCGCATTGGAGGATGTTTCATTAGAAACAGTACGCTCAAGGATAAAGCATCCTAAGGAATATTGGGGAACTCAAAACGGGGTTGCTTTTGCGACACAAATCATTAAGCAGGCGGATGTACTTGCCTTGGTTAATTTGTTTCCCGGATTATTTTCCGACGCAGAGGTAAAAAGCAATTGGTTGTTTTATGAGCCTCGCACAGAACATGGCTCCAGTTTAAGTGCGTGTATGTATGCCCTGGGGGCTTGCCGTTTCGGCAGAGCTGATTTGGCGTACCCTCTTTTCTTAAAATCCGCACGAACTGACTTAGACGGTGGAGGTAAATCATGGGCAGGAAATATATATATCGGCGGAACTCACCCTGCGGCGTCCGGCGGTGCATATATGATTGCAGCTTTTGGTTTTGCCGGATTGCGTCTGCAAGACGGTGAGCCGACTCTAAGCCCGTGTATGCCGGAATCCTTTGAATCACTGGAATTCCCCTTCATGTTTCAAGGAAAGAAATTGACGGCAAGGATTACAAAGGAAGGGCATTCCATTGAATAATAGGAATTATTTTTTCGGAGGGCGAACGCTTTCACGCTCTATTAAATCGACAGGAAGCATTATATTCTGCCCCGCCGCCCCGCTGCCAAGCATGCTTACCATCATGTCTGCCGCAAGTTGACCTTTTAATCGTGAGTTTTGTCTTATGGTTGTGAGACTTGGGTTGTTAAGACTGCACCAATTCAAATCATCGAACCCAATTACTGAATAATCATCAGGAACATTCTTTCCACTTTCGCGGAGTCCGAACATTATGCCTACTGCAATCAGGTCTGCTGTTGCAAAAATAGCGGTAATATCACTCTTTTGGGCAATTGTCCGCCCCAGTTTGATGGTTTCCTTTGCAGAAAATCCGCTGGAAAATACAATATCCGGATTAAACTCAATACCTGCTTCTTCCAGTGCGGAGCGATAACCCTTCATACGCATTTCATCGACCCCTTTGGGGCGAATGGTAGGGCTGCAAAACGCAATTTGGGTATGACCGTATTTTATTAAGTATTGCGTTGCCATCTTCGCACCTTCTAAGTCTTGCAGTCCAATATTCGCCATATTACCGTAATCCGAAAGATAGCTGTCACACAACACAATAGGTTTATTTATTTTGCATAACGTTGAATACAACTCGTCATCCTCAAAAACCCCGGTAAGAAACAACCCGTCCACACTCCAATTGCGCAGGAATGAGCGCAACTCATCCGCATCTGATACGGCTCGAAGCATCAAATAATAGCCTCTTTCCCGCAGGGTTTGTTCAACTGCACTTGTCAAACTGCTTATAAACGGGTCGTCGAAAGAAGCTCCCGATGCAGGGCGGTAGTAATGGATAAGAGCCGCAACCTTGGAAGATTGCGACACTAACGCACGGGCAGACATGTTTGGGACATAGCCCATCTCATCTATAATGCGGTTGACCCGCTTCAGCGTAGCGGGAGATACTCTATTGGTTCTGCCGTTTATGACATTTGAAACGGTTGTGGTGCTAACTTTGGCAGCTTGGGCAATATCATCAATGGTTATCATGGGATTCCACCTCAATATCTGTTGGTATACAAAAATTTCACTTCATGTTTTTCAAGTTAGTTAAAGTAGATGTCAAAGAATTGCGTATAAGTCAATCTGCAAGCAAATTCCCGGTTCACGATGCTTATTTTGCTGATTGCAAATAAAAGCCTTGCCCATTGTCCTTGCTGCTGACTACGGTAAAGCCGGCATTTTTACATTTTTCCGATATGGATTCCAGTGATTGCTTTTTGTGCCACGAGATGCCGTATGTTGTGGAAATCACTTCGCCGGGTAGGGTTATCTCCAGCGGGGCGAGAAAAGCATCGGCAGTCGGAGGATATGGAATGACAGCATCCCAAATCCATAAGCTACCGCCCGGGGCAAGCACCCTGTAAGCCTCCGCAAGAACTGTGTTAATATCCGCCTCGTCCATATACATAAGGCTGTAAAAACAGGTGACATTTTCAAAGCTTTCATCCAGAAATTTTAATTCCCGTGCATCCATTATGATTTTCAGGCCAAAATCCGGGGACTCTTCCAGTTCGTCCTTGCGGGTGTCGATGGCTACTACTCTATCTCCAAAGCAACGGGAGATAATCCCCTCGCCTCCCCCGCCGATATCCAGAATACGCCCGGGGATTTCCAACCCGCGCAAGTCAATTTGCAATTTCTCCGCACTAAAATATTCCACTTGTTATCCTCCAGTTTCACGCTTCTTTTTTCTTCCCGCGCAGCATCATAAACCACGCCGAGCCGGAGAGGCAGACCGATGAGTACGCGCCGAATAGCAGACCAACCATGATGGGTAAAGTAAAATCGCGGATGGCGGCGACGCCGATTACATACAGCATGAACACGGCCACAAAGGACGACAGCGTGGAAAACAGCGTGCGGCGCAGTGTTTGCGAAACGCTTGTATTAATCAGTACGGAGTGAAGTGCCTTGGGCATACGCACGCGATTTTCGCGGATGCGGTCGAAAATGATAATTGTGGCATTAATGGAATAACCCAGCGTGGTAAGCATAACGGCGATAAAAGCATAATTCAGAGGTATTCGCAGAATGGCGTAGATGCACAGCACCACCAGCGCGTCGTGAATTTGCGCCAGCACCGCGCTTGTGCCCTTGCGGACATCCCGGAAGCGGATTGAGATATACACCAGCATTCCCAAGCTGGCCACGATGATTGCGATTATCGCGGAACGCCGCATGGCCGCGCTGACGGCGGGGCTGACGTCAGAATAAGTGTAGTCAAATTCCTCCGGTGAAATACCGGCAAAATCAGCCATTTCGTTTATCAGCGAGCGACGAATTTCCATGTCAACTTGCGTCGTGCGAATCAGCACCTGATTTGTTCCCAAAATCTGCTGAACTTGAGGCGCGGACTCACCGGTGATATTGCGCACGATGTCCTCGATGTCGCTGTTTTCAAAAGGACGGCCGATATCCGCTGTAAGAGATGTTCCGCCGGAGAATTCTACGTCCAAGTTAAAGAAGCCATTGCCACTGGCACCTTGGAACACCGCAAAAAACAGCCCGATAGCCAAAATCGCGGCGGAAAATATAAAGTAAAACTTGCGCCTTTCCACGATGGGGCGCACGTTGACTTCCAGCTCCGGCTCGGTTTTTCCGGCAGCGTTGGCGGCCAGAAGATTATCGAGTTGCTTTTTGGACATTACATGACGGGCCTTGATAATTCCCAAGTCCATCAGGCAAACGGTGATAATGCGCGTAACCACAAGACATGTAAACATAGACATCAAAATACCGATTATCAGCATTTGCGCAAAGCCCATAATCGGGCCGGTGCCCAGCCAAAAAAGCACGCTGCCGGCTATAAGAGTGGTGACATTGCTGTCAACGATGGCCGGCCATGCCCGTTTATAACCCGTGCGCATTGCCGAGCGCAGGGATTTTCCGATAGCCACTTCCTCGCGGATACGCTCGAAAATTACAATATTGGCGTCGGTAGCCATTCCGATTGATAAAATCAAGCCCGCAATTCCCGGCAAACTAAGCGTCAGACCCAGCCCGGAAATTAAAATCAGCACCAAAGCTACATATATAATAAGTGCCAAATCGGCGCAAAGGCCCATCGTGCGATAGAACACGGCCATAAAGACCAGCACCAACAGAAGCCCGATGACTCCCGCAATAATACTGGTGCGAAGGGCGTCCGCGCCCAGCCGCGCCCCAACCAAATGCTCTTGGATTACATTAAGCCCAAAAGGAAGGGAGCCCTGCGTGATTTGCGTGGCCAAAAGCTGGGCGGATTCCAATGTAAAATGCCCTGATATGATTGCGCTGCCGTCGGTAATGACAGAATTTACGTTGGGAGAGCTTATAACCTCACCGTCCATAAGAATGTGAATCGGGCGGCCTAAGTTGGCTCTTGTTGCTTCCGCAAAAAGCACCGTGCCCTCGGCGGTAAAGTCCAAGCTTACAACTATTTCCGCGCCTTGCGTCATTCTGGTTGCACGATTTACTTGCGCACCCGTCAGCAAAACAGTCCCTGCGTCGTCCATGAACAATAGCATTGCCGTCGCGCCGATTTGAGCCACGGCGGCGTCTACGTCCCCTACCCCGGGAATGTCTACACGAAGCTGGCCCGCCCCTTCTTGGGCGACGTCGGCCTCGGTATATCCCCGCGTGTCTAGCCTGTTGCGCAAAAGCGACTGTGCCGCCGCCATGTCCTCCGACGATGGACTAGGAATGTCCGCCTCATACAAAATGCTGACCCCACCCATCAAATCCAGCCCTTGACGGATATTTCCAATACTAAGCCGTCCCGCCCCAATGCCAATCGCATTAATAACAATCAGACCCGCCGTCGCAAGCAGTATTAACGCTAAAATTAACGCGCTTTTGTTTTTCATAGAAATTGCCTCCGGTTTATAGACAATTCCATCGAGAATGGGTTCAGTCATCGCGCAAAAACGCCGCCGACGCAGTCGCGGCACGCGCTCGACTTCACCGTTCTCCATTGAAATTGCTATAATTTCTTAGAATTTGTCCGGGCGATTATACCACGATTTGCTAAAAAATCAAAAAATACATTCAAGCATCAGGGTAGCACTCAAATGCGATATCTGGACGATTTGTTTGTTTAACATATTGACATAAAGTTAATAAGCTAATATCGTTGTAGGTAGCATCTTATTTTGTCACAAACTTCCGGGGTGTGATGCTATGGCAAAATATCATGCGGGTCAAATAATCCAACACTGGCGCAGACAATTAAAGCTATCACTGGAAGACCTTGCAGAGGATATTATGGATGCGGGTAATCTTTCAAAAATTGAAAATGGCCATGCAATGCCAACCAAGCGGCATTTGGAAGCACTGTTTGAAAAGCTTGGGATTAATCCTAATAGTTTAATCACCATTTTTCTTGCAGACTTTCGAATACTTATCATGATAGCCATACAATATTATGAGCTGGGCGACTCTGAAAGGGCAGTGACTATTTTATACGGTTTAAAAAAGAATGTTGAGGCCCATTGCATAGACAAGATAGAACGGGGCAAACGTTATCCACAGGTAATTTATAATTTGACGAAATGCCTTAACCAAATGGGAAAACGGGAGGATGAAGTCATAAAACTATGTAATCTGGGAAAAGCAGTGTGCTTGGAAACAGGGTATCTATGGCACCTGCCTCATATATCAATGAACGAAGCGTGCGCCCGGTACGACTTGGAAGATTATGAGACATGTGAAAAGCTGTTGCGCGATATTGTTCATACCCTTAATCTGTACGAGCGACATCATGAAAAAAATTTGACAAAAAAATATGCCAAGGATAAGCTTGGCATAGATTTATAATTATTTACACTTGCTACTCAATCCATGGCTCCCATGGGAGCGGGCCAAAAGGCTCGGGCTCTACAATCCTATCATCGTCAACGGATGCTGCCACACAAGGAATGTATTCACACAACACTTCCGTTCCCGCCTCGTCTGCAAAGGCCACACCGGCAGTCAGACAAAATACGACACCCAAGCCAACAAGCCCACTAAGTAAATTACGCTTCATGAATCTCCTCCTTGAATATAATTTTGGATAAGTCTACCATGAACATATATAATGTCCATGACGTTAGACGCAAGAAATTCACCTAAAAACTTGCGCCTAACGCCATGGACATTTTTCGACATTGAAGTAAAATTCTCCCAAGGACATTCAAGTCAACATAAGTTCTAAAAGTTGGGGGTGATGTTTATGAGAGTAGGAGCTTAGTTGCTAAGGCATGTTATCATTACAAAAAGAGTATTGTTTCCGCTTCATGACTGTAACTGTAAATTTTTTAAATCTCATTAGGAGGTACGATTATGCGTATAAAAAAGGCAATTTGTTTGCTTTTGGCACTTGTTATGACAATGGCAATTGCCATGCCAATTTCGGCGGACGAGATTGTTTGCGAAGTTTGCAGCAATGAAACAGAATCAGCATTTGGGGAAATCATC